>P_2C_Liq_3_UnCtyDRAFT_100602_pt1 | contig 10413 bp, 9 predicted proteins | sample Pon2CUnioCityCA_3_FD_9720 | JGI IMG/M metagenome (IMG submission 9720)
CCAAGTCCTGGTAAAATTTCAATGTTCCATGCACCAGGTGGTTTAGGAATTCGTTGGGAATCACACATCTATTCAGGGTATTCAGTACCACCGTTCTATGATTCAATGATTGGTAAACTGATTACTTATGGTGAAACACGTGACGAAGCCATTGCACGTATGCGTCATGCTTTGAGCGAATTAGTCATTGAAGGCATCAAAACAAATGTATCTCTACAGCAAACAATCATGGCTGATGAGAACTTCTTTGCGGGTGGCACGAACATCCACTACCTAGAGAAGAAGTTAGGTTTAGCGTAAGCGTTAACTAGAAAACCTTATGTTTAGCTTTAACTAAAAGAAATTACGATTAGTTTTAGCTAACCGCTTCAAACAAAAAAACCAGAGCTCTGCTCTGGTTTTTTTATCTCTATTGTAAAATTTAGGTTATGGGTTTTATGCATAAAGCTCCTACTGGTAAACATTGGCAAGCGAGGGACAAACCAGCATCTTTAGCGAATGTGACTTTTGTTGTCGTTGAAATATTTTCAACTAGATGACCCGCATAACGTGCTTTTTTTCTGTGATTGTGAGTTGCAGGAATATGGGGTTAAATTTAATACCATTTTACAAAATATACGTATGCAGTATGCTTATAAAATTATATGTAAAACAGTCCATAACTTAAGTAGCATCGCTTTAATTTTAGGTTATAAACATGCATCAGGACTGAGTAACCCCCCCGTAGAAATGCGAAAAAATGAACGTTTAGATCGATTCTCCAGGACAAAAAAAACCCACCAAAAATAGGTGGGCTAAACAGCAAGAACGCGTACACACTTTAACAGTGCATAATAGTTACGCATACTTTTCAAAAATGGTTTAAAAAATTATGAATAAAAAAGAATTGATCAACAATATACTCGAACTAGAAGATTGCCATCCTGTAGCTTTGTTGTGGTATCGCATGGTCTTAGACGTACCTAATGATATTGTAAATCTGCAACAAGACGTACTAGATTTGTACTTGTTCCCAGAACGTTTACAAGAAAGTTATCGCAACGAATGGCAAGTATATATCCGAAAGGCGCTCATGCAACGCTGCACAGAACAGGTGCTGACCGGGAGTATTATCCTAGAATGTGTGGCCCAAGCTGAAGCAGAAATCCGTTTTTCTGAAACTGAACAAAAAGAGATGATTAGGGTTGTCGAGCAAATTATTAATACCGCAGACAAGCTATTGCCTTTTCCTTCAAAACTCAGGAAAAACATTGAAAATCTACTCAAAATTTAGTTTTCAAAAGTACGATTTTAGTATTATTAATACTTTCGCATTAGGTGAAAACCCATAGTAAATACAACGGTAATTTAGCTATCAAATAATTGGAGAATCTAACCGATCAATCAGCCATTTCCCAGACTTAAGCACAGTATATAAATTTATTAAGCAACCCAACAAAATATCTGTATTTGATATATATATCAGTCACTTAAATTAAATTATGGAATTCCAATCAAGTTTGTTAACAACCAAACCCTCGATTAACATCTTATTAATATTGTTAACATCATTTCAGTGAAACTCACCTTATAATGCACAAAAAATGTGCGATAACTCATAAATAGATTCATTTTTGGAAACTTACTTGTTCCAAAATATGCTTTATTATAATGAAAACGATCATTATTGTGCGTTCCAAGCAACTCAACACAAAAAAAAGATAGGAACACACATGAAAAAGATTTTAACTACAACAGCTGCAGCTGTTTTATTAGGCCTAGCTACTCAAGCAAACGCAGCCGTAGAACTAGTCAACGATGGCGATACTAAAGTTACCTTAGGTGGCTTTGTTAAGGTTGACGCTCGTCACGTAAGCGGCGATTTATACCGTGATGGTTATTTTATCGGTTCTGCGGCAGCAGGTGATTTTAGTCAAACTGATTTTAATGCTAACCAATCACGTCTTCAGTTCAAAGTTCAACACGGTGAAGTAACTGGTGTTATCGAAATGGATGCGGATACAGCAGAAGGTAATGAAATTATTTCTAACTCCTCTGGTTTTCGTATCCGTCATGCATTCATCAAGTGGGATAACTGGTTAGTTGGTCAAACTTGGTCAACGTTTATGCCTTTACACGCATTAGCTGAAACGCTAGATTTTGGTGGTGCTCACGTGGGTGAAGCGTTTATCCGTCAAAGTCAGATTCGTTATACTTCTGGTGGTTTTTCTTTCGCATTAGAAAACCCATATACATTTGGTGGTGACCGTGATGAGTCACAACAATCAATGCCAGATGTTATTGCTCGTTATGACTTTAAGGGTGACTGGGGTCAAGCAAACGTAGGTGCATTATTCCGTAAAGTAGACCAATCTGGTATTGATGAAACTGCAATCGGTTTCAATGCAGCTGCTAAAATCAAAATGGGTGGCAAAAATGACCTTCGCGTTTCTGTTGCTCAAGGTGAATATGGTCGTTATGTAGGTACTGTTGCAGTTCCGGATATTATCACAGTAAATGATGAAACACGCGTAGAAGAAGGTACTTCTTTCACAGCTGCATACCGTGTTTTCTGGAATGAAAGCACACGCTCTACATTCTTCTACGGTCAATCAACGACTGATTTAGGCGATAGAGATCGTTCACACACTGGCGTAAACGTTATCACTAATGTTACATCTAAGCTTAAAGTAGGTGTTGAACTAGGTAAATATTCACAAAATGAAGCTGCCGACTTAAGTTCTAACTACTTACTAGCATCTGCTCAGTTCTCTTTCTAAGAACTGTTTATTAATTTACTTAACGCATCTTTGCGAAAGCAAATTGCATAACGCTTGATTTTGAAAAACATGTTCACTTACAAAATTGTCGGTGAGCATGTGGGAATTGATTCAACATTAATGAGGACAAACCAATGAATAGAAATGAAGTGACGGAACTGATTGTATTGCAAAAGCAACTAAAAAACTTAAGCTGGCCAGAGCTGGCTGAAGCAGTAGGCCAAAGTAAAGAGTGGACAACCGCCGCACTACTAGGCCAAATGACACTTAATCAAGCACAAGCTACAACAGTTGGCAGTATGCTTGATTTACCCGCATCAGCAGTTGCACAGCTACAAGTAGTACCCTATAAAGGCTCTTTACCAACCGTAATCCCTACGGACCCTTTACTTTATCGCTTTTACGAATTAATAAGTGTTTACGGGACCACCTTTAAGGCCCTTATTCATGAAGAATTTGGCGATGGCATAATGAGTGCAATAGATTTTGATATGGACTTAAGTCGTCAAGAAGACGCTAAGGGAGACAGAGTGAAAATTACTATGACAGGTAAATTTCTACCGTACAAAAGCTATTAAACATTAGGAAGTATCACAGTATGTCCAAGCATTTAGCTGTATCGGTCGGGCAATTCTCTGATAAGGGGCGTAAAGCGCTAAATCAAGATTTTCATGGTGTTATGCTTCCTAATGAACCTCAACTTCTTACTAAAGGTATTGTTGCGGCAATTGCCGATGGCATCAGTAGCAGTGAATATAGTCATATTGCCAGTGAGTCTTCAGTAAGGAGCTTACTGGAGGATTACTATTGTACATCTGAAACATGGTCAGTAAAAAAATCAGTCATGTGTGTACTGAATGCCAACAACTCTTGGTTATATTCTCAAACCGTAAAAAACGGTTATAAATACGATAAAAATAAAGGTTACGTTAACACCTTAAGTGCTTTGATCATTAAATCAAATACTGCCTATACCTTTCATATCGGCGATAGTCGCATTTATCATTTTCGGAATGGCACGGGTAGCTTAATAACTCAAGATCATCGCACTTGGGTAAGTAAAGAACAAAGCTATCTCAGCAGAGCCATGGGTATGTTTCCTCAACTAGAGATAGACAATGATGCTATTACACTAGAAAAGGGGGACATATTTGTATTAGCTACCGATGGGGTTTACGAACAAATTGATATGGACGTTATGCACACTTTAATTACAGATAGTTTAACTGACTTGGATCAAGTAGCCGCTGACATGGTGCACTATGCTAGTGAACAGGGAAGTAACGATAACCTTAGCGTACAAATAATTAGAATAGATAAGTTACCTAGTCAAGAAGCAAGTGAGCGGCTACAACAATTAATCATGCTTCCCTTCCCGCCCGTGTTAGCAGAACGTTCAGAATTTGATGGCTTTAAGATTCTACGAATACTATATGCCAGTAGCCGAAGTCATGTGTATTTAGCCAAAGATTTGCATTGTCCCGATTCGCCGCCCGTTGTGATAAAGGCCCCCTCAATTGAATTAAGAGAAGACCCTGCCCATTTAGAACGTTTTTTAACGGAAGAGTGGATTGCGCGACGTATCAACAATGCACACGTACTGAAACCTTGCGAAGTCACACGCAAACGTAACTATTTATACACTGTTTTTGAATTCATCGAAGGGCAAACCTTAACACAATGGATGCACGACAACCCCAACCCGAATATGCAAAGCGTGCGAGAAATTGTTGAACAAATAGCAAAAGGGTTAATGTCTTTTCATCGACTTGAAATGCTGCATCAAGACTTACGTCCCGAAAACATTATGATTGATAGTTACGGCGTGGTGAAAATAATCGACTTCGGCTCAACGAAGGTGGCAGGACTCGCTGAAATGAGCAAACCAATAGACCAAGAACCAATACTAGGGACCTTACAATATACTGCCCCTGAGTATTTTTTAGGTGAAGCTGGCGCACCACGTTCTGATTTATTTTCATTAGCAGTAGTGACGTATCAGATGCTAAGTGGCAGTTTGCCTTATGGTACCAAAGTATCTGCCGCACGCACCATTACTGCACAAAACAAGTTACTGTATCACAGTGTTTTACATGACGACAAAGAAATACCTGTTTGGGTGGACGATACATTAAAAAGAGCATTACATGTTAATCCGCTCAAGCGCTATCAAGAGTTATCAGAATTTATGTTCGATTTGAAACAACCTAGTAAAGCTTTCTTGCGTAAAGTTCGCCCCCCTTTGATAGAGCGAGATCCGGTTATGTTTTGGCAAGGCGTTAGCTTAAGTTTAGTATTGATAATATTGTATCTAATCGCAAACTAGTTTTTTGTTTTGTAGCACGGCTGTGAACTACTTTTGATGTATTATTACTAGAATCACTTATTGACTGAGAAGATGGTTCTTTGCATTCGACTGATATGGACGCTAATTTAATCTACTCGACCCTGAACCCTATCTGAAGGCATCTGAACTTTAACCAAACAGATAGCGTATTAGTGAGGTTACACCAACAAACTAAAGGTTACATGTGCAATGAAAGATTTCCCTAAAACGCCTCAATCAGAATCGGCTAAACACTTATCGGTGAGACAGCAAAGTCCTTTGGATGAAGAGGATATTTCGCGGATCATTGAAATGGCCTGGGAAGATCGTACACCGTTTGAGGCGATTGAAGCTTTGTTTGGTGTTGCTGAGCCGGATGTTATCAAATTAATGCGCGCTAACTTACGTCGTAAAACCTTTAATAATTGGCGAGCAAGAGTCTCTGGTAGGAACACTAAACACGGTGCATTGCGTTCTAAAGATGTGACTCGTGGTTACTGTGCAACGCAGTATAAACACGTTCGAAAACGCTAAACATTACCGTAATTATTAGACCAATCTCTTAAAACTTGTCTATATTTAATATGTTAACGTAAATAAATTAAAATAGTCCTTCGTTAGACCATTATAGTTTTTACGATATGCAAATTTACGAGTCATTGTCTGACTAACTAAACGACAATGACTTTATCAGCGCTACACGGTTTTAATAAACAAAAGTTAAGTAACCGAATAAAATCTAGTTTATATCCAATACACAAATAAGGAACGTTGTATGTCTTCATCAGAACAAACTTCACATTTTCACCTTGCAACACAATCTAAAGATGCCCAAAATACCGCTATGGTCATGTGGTTAGCTTCAATCTTTTTAGGAGTATTTGCCGGACTTATCTTCTCCTTTATGCAAAAAGAACAAGCATACGTTCAGACTCAAGCCAAAGAAGCTATCAATTGGGGTATTACCATGATTGTTGCGATTGTAGTGACGTCAGTATTATTTGGCAGTGCCATTATGTTTGCTTTAATTTTACTGAATTTATTATTTGCTTTAATGGGCGCAATTGCTTCATCTACTGGTGCAAACTTCTCTATTCCACTGTCACTTCGCCTTTTGAAGTAATCGAAGTAACAGCGCAATAATCAGTGCATCCTTGTTAAACGATAGCTTTGGCAGTGGATGCACGGTCTAACAAATAAAGTAAGGATTGGTAATCAATACCTGAATGTTCGCTGAGCCCTATTTCACAAGTGCGCGAATTACTATAGCCATTACTACACGTTCCCCCNACTTGTTTCTTCAGAGTACTTAATGCAGAAGCATTCAACTCTGGTTGCGTCATGCCCTTGTCTCCAGCAAAACCACAGCAATGGATCCCTTCCGGTTGTATAACTTCTGTGGCACAGCGTTTTGCGATTGTCTGCAAAGCAGAACTAAGNCCCATCTTTTGGCTACTACAAGTAATATGCAATGCNACAGTTTCATCGATGGGCTGGATGTTAAGCTTGTCTAAAGCGTACTGAGCCATAAACTCACAGGCTTCAAAAATAGGTAATGTGTGACCTAATTCAGCTAGACGCAATTTACATGGACTTGTATCAAAGATAATCGGGATTCGACCGTTATCTGAAATAGTCTGTAAGTTAGTGAGTAATTCATCCCCTTTTGCCGAGGCGAATTGACCTAAACCTTTGGATGAAAATGGCATGCCACAGCACAACCCTGATACTGAATCAGGGATAGTGACTTGATAACCCGCTTTTTGGAGCACGGTTTGTGTAACTTCATGTAAGCTACGCTGTTCTTTGTTAAGGGGATCTGGGCCCATTGTACGCGATGCACAACTAGGGAAGTAAATAACCTCTAGACCTTCAGTATGCGCTCCTGTTGGATTGCCTTTTGCCTCAACATTGGCATGACTAATTTGGGCTTTCGTGGCTTTTCCAAGTGTTTTAGATTGGGTTGCTTTAGTGATGTGAAGCGGCGCAGCTTGTTGGGGGTAGCGACTAAACCATAATGGTATTTTACCAGCACTCCCTTTATGGATAATACGCCCAAGTGTATTGGTGTTCTGCGGACCGATAATCTTACTAATACGACTGGCTAGACCCAATGTTGTCCCTGTCGCTTGTGCCAGTGGGGCAAATTGTTCGCTAGAAAATTTCGCAATCGTAGCACCAAATTTACCGATATTTTGACCACGTAATTCTCGAATTAAATCACCGGTGTTAATACCTACTGGACAGCGTTCAGCACATAGACCCGTGGCAGCACAGGTATCAATGCCGTAATACTGAAAGTCGTGTTCAAGCTGCCCGAGTTCTTGACGTTCAGCGTCAATGAGATAACCACGATCTTTAAGTTGTTGTATGCGACGCCAAATAGCAATGCGTTGGCGTGGTGTAAATGTAAGGTCTTTGGATGGGCACACTGGCTCACAGAAACCACATTCAATACATTTGTCGACAATCTCATTAGCTTTCGGTAGTGCTTTGAGATTTTTGATATGAGCATCTGGATCCTCATTCAGGATAACCCCAGGGTTTAGTATGCCTGTTGGATCGATGATCCGTTTCAACTCGCGCATGACTGAAAACGCTTGCTCACCCCATTCTAACTCGACAAATGGCGCCATATTGCGTCCAGTACCGTGTTCTGCCTTTAAAGAACCTTTAAAATCTACGGCAACCAGTTGGGCCACATCGCGCATAAAGTCATCGTAACGTTGGATTTGCTCTGGGGTATCAAATGCTTGAGTAAAAACAAAGTGCAGATTACCCGCTAGCGCGTGACCAAAGATAAGCGCTTCAGCATAATCATATTTGGTAAAAAGTGCTTGTAGACCTAAAACACCTTGATCCAACACCTCGTGCGGGAAAGAAACATCTTCGATAATAACCGTAGTACCGGTTTCTCGAACGGCTCCAACAGCGGGAAATGTTGCTTTGCGAATCGCCCATAATTGTCCGCCGAGTACGGGGTCTTGAGAAAAAGAGATAGCTTCGCTAGGTTGGGCTTNTTCAACTAAGTGTGTGAGTTGCGTTATGTATGCATCTAAGGTCGCTTGGTCACTGGCCGTCGTTTCTATCAATAATGCAGTGGATGTAGCAGCATTATGACAAAATGTATCTGGTAAACCTGGTTTGCCTTGTACCGAATTCAGTGCGCGTTGGTCTAATAATTCAACGGCATCGACTGGATACTCGCGTAAAGTTGAAGCAAGTTGACAAGCAATAGTCGCATTAGCAAAGAGATANAGCCCTGTTGCTTTAAATGNGTGTTCGACTACCGTATTGTAAGTAATATCTGCGATGAAGCCTAAGGTACCTTCTGAGCCGACCATTAAGTGACTCAGTACAGCCACGGGGTCGGTATAGTCAGTTAAAGCATTTAACGAATAGCCGGTAGTATTTTTTAACCGGTATTTGTGCTGAATAAGTTCTGTGAGTGCGGTGTCTGCTTGCACGGAGCGAGCAAGATTTTCGATAGCATCCAACAAGGGTTTATGGGATTTTCTAAACTCGGCAATACTGCTCGGGCTCCCTGTATTCAAAACAGTGCCATCAGCAAACACAATGGTCATTTCAGCCATTGTATAGAATGTGTTTTTGGCAACTCCACAGCACATTCCAGAAGCATTGTTAGCGGCAATACCGCCAATCTTACAAGCGTTAATAGAAGCGGGATCGGGACCTATCTTTCTTTGGTAGGGAGCAAGGTAACGATTTGCGTCAGCGCCCACTACACCAGGCTGTAAACGAATTTTCTCACCATTACCTAAGATTTCGTGATTACGCCAATGCTCGGTAAGAAGGATCAGAACGGAATCCGTTATGGCTTGACCTGACAGACTGGTCCCAGCAGCACGAAAAGTCACAGGAACATTGTGTAAAAAACTCAGCGCTAAGACTTCTTGCATCTCGCTAACGTTAGCCACTTTTAATACTAGGGCGGGGATCAATTGATAGAAACTTGCATCAGTGGCATACGCGCGACGGCGAGAAATGTCGGTAATGATGCGTTCATTATCGAGAATACTCGCAAGTGAAGTGAGATATTGCGGATGCATAGCCTGGCCTTAAGTGTTACCTAACATATATTAGGATTCAAGATACGACAAACGACCTGTTCGATATATAGACGAACGTGCAATGGTTAGTTTCTAAAAATGCTATAATATCCAGTCTAATTACTCTATATTTTGTTATTAATCGTGATTAAGGAAAGCAAAGCATATGACAGGTGTTAAAGCCGATGATATTTTTCTATTTGTGCAGGTAGTGGAAGCGGGTTCTTTTTCTAAGGTTGCTCAGCAACAAGAGATTACAAACTCCGTGGTCAGTAAACGGATCTCCCGGTTAGAATCGGCATTGAATATGCAACTGATGTATCGTTCAACACGTAAATTGTCCCTGACGGATGGCGGGCAAATGTTATACCAAAAAGCGAAATTAGCGAAAACTGCGCTCCAAGAAGCCCAAGACGCAGTCACCGGTTACAGCGATACGGTAAGTGGTAAAATAAAAATTACTGCCCCTGCAGTATCTGCACGTTTAGTCTTAAATGAAGCCATAGCAAAATTTTGTAAAGCACATCCTGAAATTAGTATTGAACTCCATGTAGACGACAAAGTCGTAGATCTTATTGAAGACGGTTTTGATTTGGCTATTCGTACCGGTGTTTTGGAAGACTCCAGTCTAATGGCACGTCGTCTGGTAAATTCTAATTGGGTGATTGTTGGGACTGCCGAATATATTCGTAAAAATGGTTTGCCACAAAACACAACTCAGCTTGAATACCATAATTGCTTGTTATACAAAAATGAGACTAGTGGTCCAGCGGCTTGGCGCTTTAGCAACGATAATGAAGAGTATGTAGTACAGGTGAACGGTTCTTTTTGTTCTGGGGATTTAAATGCTCTACGACAAGCGGCGAAAGCAGATTTGGGATTAGCTTACGTACCTTATGCGTTAGTTCATGACGATATTGAAAAGGGTGATTTTGTTCCTGTATTAACTGATTATACAGCGAAAAAGGTAGGTATATACGCAGTCTATCCAAGGATGCGTCAACCCGATTTAAAATTACGTATGTTGATCGAGCATCTCCGTGACGCTTATCACGAGAAGTCCTCTTATTTTTACTAACAAAAAGGCCGTTACCAAAAAAGGTAACGGCCCTTTTAAACTAAAAACTATTTAGCAATATAGGCAGTTCTTAGAAAGAGAACTGAGCAGATGCTAGTAAGTAGTTAGAACTTAAGTCGGCAGCTTCATTTTGTGAATATTTACCTAGTTCAACACCTACTTTAAGCTTAGATGTAACAT
>P_2C_Liq_3_UnCtyDRAFT_100604_pt1 | contig 10355 bp, 8 predicted proteins | sample Pon2CUnioCityCA_3_FD_9720 | JGI IMG/M metagenome (IMG submission 9720)
CGCCGTTGTTGCCGCCGGCCAAAGCAAACCAGACGCTCGGCCCAAAAGGCTCGCGCGGAGCGCGCGGCTCAGAGGCGCCAGAGTTCGCCAGATCTTCAGGGGCTGAGTGATGCTGTTGGTAAAGGCGTAAATATGCTGCTGCAAGCTGCTCGGCCGTAAAAGCCTCCGCCAACATAGCGACACGCGAAGCCTCCGATTCAGGCACAGCCTCGTGCCATGCAGGATCGGCCAGCATCCGCTCGGCGTCGCGCTCAAGAACCGCGTCCGCTGAGGGCGCTTCTGCCCAGTTGGCGCTGAGCTTGGCCCAGCTCAAAAGGCGCTCGGCCTTTTTGCGCGCCTTCGGCGGCACGATCAGAACAGAGGTGCCCTTACGCCCCGCGCGGCCTGTGCGGCCTGAGCGGTGAAGAAGTGTTTCGTGGTTGTTGGGCAGTTCAGCGTGAATAACAAGGTCAAGCTTGGGCAAGTCGATCCCGCGTGCCGCCACATCCGTCGCCACACAGACCCGCGCACGCCCGTCGCGCATCGCTTGCAAAGCATGGGTGCGTTCCGCTTGGCTCAATTCGCCAGACAGCGCCACAACCGCAAAGCCACGGTTTGAGAGCCGCGTCGTGAGACGGTTTACAATCGCACGGGTGTTGCCAAAAATGATCGTATTGGGCGCTTCGTGATAGCGCAGCACATTGATAATCGCGTTTTCCGCATCCCGCTGCGCCACATTGAGCGCCTCATAGGTGATGTCGGCGTGTTGCTTTTCTTCCGCAACCGTTTCAACGCGCACAGCGTCTTTCTGATAGCTCTTGGCCAGCTTGGCAATCGCCGCAGGCACAGTCGCCGAGAACAAGAGCGTCTGACGCTCTTCAGGGGCTTCAGAGAGAATAAACTCAAGGTCTTCGCGAAAGCCAAGGTCAAGCATCTCATCTGCTTCATCAAGCACAACGGCCTTCAGCTCAGAGAGATCAATGCTGCCGCGCATGATATGGTCCCGCAGGCGGCCCGGCGTGGCGACAACAATATGCGCGCCACGGTCAAGCGCACGGCGTTCGTCGCGCATATCCATGCCACCCACGGTCGAAGCGATCTGTGCGCCCGTGTTGCCATAGAGCCAAACGAATTCGCGCTTTACCTGCAAGGCAAGCTCCCGCGTTGGCGCGATCACCAAGGCCAGAGGGGCGGACGCGGGGCCAAAGGCCTCAGCCTCGCCCAGAACAGAGCCAGCAATCGCAAGGCCGAAGCCAACGGTCTTGCCTGAGCCTGTTTGGGCCGAGACAAGCATATCTTTGCCTTCTAGGTCGGTTTGGGTGACGGCGAGCTGAACGGGTGTGAGCGTGTCGTATCCACGCGTTTCAAGCGCTTGGGAGAGTGCATTTTTCAAGGGAGGGCCTGCTTTGGGCTAAAGGTCTGGTCAAGCGCCCGCGTTTAAAGCCTTTTGCACCGCTTGTATAGGGGCAAAGAAAAAAGGGCGGAAGCGCGCTCCCGCCCTCTTCATATCGTGTTCACTGGTCTTAGTGGCCCAAAATCTGGCTCAGGAACAGCTGTGTGCGGTCCGACTTGGGATTGTTGAAGAACTCTTCGGGTTCGTTCTGCTCCACAATCTGGCCTTGGTCCATAAAGATCACGCGGTTAGCGACCTGACGGGCAAAGCCCATCTCATGGGTCACGCAGAGCATGGTCATGCCCTCTTCCGCCAGCTCGATCATGGTGTCGAGAACCTCTTTGATCATCTCTGGGTCAAGCGCTGATGTCGGCTCGTCAAACAGCATGATCCGTGGCTTCATGCAAAGCGAACGTGCAATCGCAACCCGCTGCTGCTGCCCGCCCGAAAGCTGGCCAGGGTATTTGTTGGCCTGATCGGGAATTTTCACTTTCTCAAGGAAGTGCATCGCAATCTCTTCGGCTTCTTTCTTGGGCGTTTTACGGACCCAGATTGGCGCCAAGGTGCAGTTCTCCAAAATCGTCAAATGCGGGAAGAGGTTGAAGTGCTGAAAGCACATCCCCACTTCGGAGCGGATCTTGTCGATGTTTTTGAGGTCCGACGAGAGCAGCGTGCCGTCTACTTCGATCCTGCCCTGCTGGTGCTCTTCCAGCGCATTGATACAGCGGATCAGCGTTGATTTGCCCGAGCCTGACGGCCCGCAAATTACAATACGTTCGCCCTGATACACCGTCAGATCAATGTCGCGCAGCACGTGAAACGCGCCATACCACTTGTTCATATTCTCGATGCTGATCGCGACTTCGTCGGAAACTTTCATCTGTGCGGTCTCGGCCATAGCCCAACCCTCCCTTTAACGGTGATCTGTCGCAAGACGGCGTTCAAGCCACTGCGAATATTGTGAAATGCCGTAGCAAACGATGAAGAACAGCACGGAAGCGAACATGAACAGCTCCCAATAGATGCCGTTCCATTCGGTCGAGGCAAGAATAGGTCCGCGGATCATGCCGACGAGGTCGAACATGGAAATCACAGACACCAGAGTTGTGTCTTTAAAGAGGCCCACGGCCACGTTCACGATCCCCGGAATGGAGATTTTGAGCGCTTGGGGCAGAATGATCAGACGCATGGCCTGCGGATAATCCAGACCAAGGCTGTCCGCCGCTTCATACTGACCCTTTGGCAAAGCCGCGAGGCCGCCTCGGATCACCTCGGCAATATATGCCGCCGAGAACATGGTGATCATGATCACCACGCGCAAGAAGAGGTCCACGCCAGAGCCAGGCGGGAAGAAATACGCCAGCATCACGTTGGCCACGAACAAGAGCGTGATCAGCGGCACACCGCGAATGAACTCAATGAACACAACGCAGATGACTTTGATCAACGGCAAGCTCGACTGACGCCCAAGCGCCAGCGCAATCCCGATCGGAACCGAGAGGGATACACAGGTCAGACCCAGCATCATATTGAGCATAAAGCCACCCAAGTCACGGCTGGGAACAGCTTCGAGCATGGCTGTGTCATTGGCGCCTTCAGGGATCAGCATTCCACCAATAATCCAGACAGCAAAAGCCGCAGCGATGCCGCCAAGGAACCCCATGGCAAAGCTACCCTTCACAAAGCGCGCATAGACAAGATAGCCAGCAACCACGCCCAATAGCGCCACCAGAGGCGTCAGGATCGTGCCGCCCCAAATGAGCCAATAGGCTGTGAAAGGGAAAAGCGCGGTGATGATCAAAAGCTTGCGCGGAAGGTCAAAGAACAGCACGGGCGCAAGCGCGGCAAACATCATCACAAAAGCCACGGTTGGACGCCAGTATGCGTCTGGCGGATACTTGAACCCAAACAGCAGCTGGTTCCAGCGCTCAGTCAGCACCGAGAAACAAGCCGCCGAGGCGCCATCGAGTATCTCGCGACACTCCGAAAGGCTCTCGGTGTTCCAAAGCCCGTTGAACATCCAAGGCGCGGTTGAGGTCACCAGCGCATAGATCACATAGAGCGACACGATCGTCAGCAAGCCGTTGCCCCATGTGGGGAACAGATTGTCCTGCAACCACTTCACCACACCTGTGGTCGAGGCAGGGGCTGGCTGCTCTGCTAGGAAGGTCTCGCGCACAAAGGCGACAGAGTCTGCACGTTTATCTGACATGGCTCAGCGCTCCTTTAGCTTCATGGCGTTGTTATAGACGTTCATCAACATCGAGATCCCAAGCGAGATGACGAGATAGAAAAGCATCAACAGCAACACACATTCAATCGCACGGCCCGTCTGGTTGAGCGTGATGCCCCCCAGCGTCGCCGTGATATCAGCATAGCCCACAGCAATCGCGAGCGATGTGTTCTTGGTAATATTGAGATAGTTTGAAATCAGCGGCGGAATAATCACCCGCAAGGCCTGAGGCAGAACCACAAGGTTCATGATCCGCCCGGAGCGTAGGCCGAGCGCCGCCGCCGCTTCGGTCTGCCCTTTTGAGACAGCCTGAATACCAGCCCGCACGTTTTCGGCAATGAACGCTCCCGTATAGATCGAAAGAGCGAACCAAAGCGCAATCAAGGGCGCACCAATCTGGATACCGCCTTTAAGATTGAAGCGGTTGGCCAAAGGATCTGGCGCATCAAGACCAATCGGTTGGCCCATAACGAAAAAGGCCAGAACCACAGGCACAATCAAGATCGCAAGTGTCGGCCAGCCCGTTGGCAGCAGCTTGCCAGTCGCGTAAAGCAAGTTACGTGCATAGCGACGATAGGCAAAAATCCCGATGATTGAGGCGATAAATACGGCCACAACCACACCAGAGCCTGCATTCCAGATCGGCGCAGGCGCGTAGACGCCACGGTTGGTAAAGGCGAAATACCCAAGCAGCAATTCCTTGTCAGGCTCAGCGCCAAGATAGGCCCGCGACCCAGGCAAAACCGCCGTGAGAATGGTGAAAATAATGATGATCCAGATCAAAACCGGAATATTGCGGAAAATTTCCACATAGACAGCCATCAGTTTGCGCACCAACCAGTTGTTGGAAAGCCGCAGCACACCCGCAATCACCCCAAAGACTGTCGCGGTGGCGCAAGCCAGAAAAGCCACAAGCAAGGTGTTGATAATGCCGACAAACGCGGCCCGCAGGTTGGTGGACTGGCTGCTATAATCAATCAGCGTTTGGTTGATGTCATAGCCCGCAGGGCTTCCCAAAAACTCATAGCTGATATTTAGGCCCAAATCACGCAGGTTGGTCATCACGTTGTTGGCAAGATAAACCACAACAGCAATCAGCAAAACAAGCGCAATGCCTTGAAATGTGTAAGACCGATAGCGCGTATCATTCAGCAGCATTGAAAGCCGAAATGTACCCTCTGGAGGATCGGTGAGTGTCGACATCTGTGACGTCCCCGTTTTTGGCTGGCTCGCCTGTAATCAGTCGCGTCGTTGCACGCAAAGAGACCAGTTTCTTATTTTTGTGATCAAAGTCGATATGAAAAGGGCGCGGAGTGTCCGCGCCCTTTCCAGTCAAATCTTAGCGGAAGGGTGGTGAGTAAAGAAGACCACCGTTTGTCCACTGTGCGTTCAAGCCGCGTGACAGACCGATTGGTGTCGCTTCACCAATGTTCTGCTCGAAAATTTCGCCGTAGTTGCCGCTCGCCATGATGGCTTTGGCAGCCCAGTCAGCTGACAGACCGAGCATTTCGCCCAGGTTGCCTTCTGTGCCGAGCAGACGGTTGATTTCTGGGTTGCCACCGGCAGCTGCTGACATTTCGCCAATGTTGGCTGATGTCACACCGAGCTCTTCAGCTGTGATCAGAGCGTTAAGTGTCCAGCGGACAACATCGCTCCACTCGTCATCGCCGTGGCGAACAAGCGGGCCGAGTGGCTCTTTTGATACGATTTCTGGCAGCAGGATATGGTCGCCAGGTGCTTCAAATGTTGCACGTGTCGCCGCGAGGCCTGATGCGTCTGTCGTGAAAACATCGCAAGCGCCAGCAAGATACTGCTGTTGTGCTTCTGCGTTTGTTTCGATTGGAACAGGCTGGTAGCTGATGTTGTTGGCGCGGAAGAAGTCCGCGAGGTTCAACTCAGTTGTTGTGCCAGTCTGAATGCAGACTGTCGCGCCGTCGAGTTCCTTGGCCGAGCTTACGCCCAGTGCTTTCGGAGCCATGAAGCCTTGACCGTCGTAGTAGTTAACACCTGTGAAAGTGAACTTGAGGTCAACGTCGCGTGAGAATGTCCATGTGGTGTTACGTGCCAGCATATCGATTTCGCCTGACGCAAGCGCTGTGAAGCGTGTCTTACCTGTTGTCGGAACGAATTCTACGGCCGCTGGGTCACCCAGTGTCGCAGCTGCAACAGCGCGGCACACAGCAACGTCAAAGCCTTTCCATTCGCCATTGGCGTCTGGAGCAGCAAAGCCAACGAGACCAGTGGTCACACCACAGTTCAGCTTGCCGCGCGCTTTCACATCGTCAAGCGTGCCGGCAGCAGCAACACCGGCCGCGAGGCCTGCAACTGTCAGTGCGCCAAGAAATACGGTTTTTTTCATGATTACCTCTTCCTGATTGTCCGCCTTTGAGCAGACGGTTTATCTCGGTTCTCCCAAACCGAGGTGAGTTTGTCGAAGGGTTACCCCTCCAATGGCCACGAGTTTGGTCGCATTTCCGAGCAAAGGTCAAGCCTGCGAACTGCAAAAAGACCCTTAACAGGTGTTCGAATTCCCCTTGATTTACCTAGCGTTAAGCCAAAAAAAATCAGGATTTCACAGTGCCGTGATAGAAATCATAAGCGTGTCGGAATTGTGCCATCTTAATCAAAGCCATGTCACTGGCTTCTTCATCGACGCCCCATTGCTCTTCCTGCCATGTCTCATCGATTCTTGAGACATTCCATAGGTTTTCGGCTGAATCACAGCCCTCAGCGGCGCGCAGCCCGAGGACAAACGAGCCGCTCAAACTGACCAGATCGTGAAACGCCGTGAGAGCAAAAGGGCTCATCGCCTGTGTGATGGCAAGCGCCCGAGCAAGGCTCTCCTCAGCTTGCGCAACGGGCATAACCCCACGCGCAACCCCAAGCTGTAATCCAAAACTGTCCCGCGCCCACTCTAGCGGCCCGTCCCAAGCAGCGGCCTGACGCTCCTGTAGCTCAACAGGCGATTCGGCCCGATAACAGAGCAAATCGGTCTCCGCATAGGCCGCAATCAACGCAGCGACTTCGCCATGCTGGACCGCAACTTTATCAAGCGCTGCATTGGCCGAGCGCGTGTATGGCATTTTTGACGGATCAATTTCGCCATCAACGGCGCGCCACTCCTCTGCAACCCGCTCCGCCAATACCGCATTCGGCACAATCAGCGCCGCCTTGGCTGGCGTTTTGACTCTGCGCCCGTCAAGCTCGATGGCAAATCCAGCCTCAACCGCCTTTGGCGTCACGTCGCTCCAAAAGCGTTTCATCTTCCATTCGCTCATGCAGATACTCCCAACAGCGCGTTTACCGCGTCATAAAGCTCGTCAAAATGGCCAATCAGCCTGTCCGCGCCCAGTGTTTCAGGGGCGTGATAGCCCCAGCTCACACCGACAGTGGCAATCCCTGCCGCCCGCGCCATTTCCATATCAAATCTCGTATCGCCCACCATCACAGCCTGATGCGGCGCAAGCCCCGTGTCCTGCAAGACGGCCTCAAGCATGGCTGGATGGGGCTTTGACGGATGGTGATCTGCCACTTGCTCAGAGACGAAATACCCCGTCAGCCCATGGCCCTGCAAAAGCTTGTCCAGCCCGCGCCGCGACTTGCCTGTCGCCACGGCCAAAAGCGTTTCGTCCTCCGCCCGCAAGCGCTCCAAAGCGGCCATTGCCCCCTCATAAAGCGGCGAGGACGCTGCCGTGCCCTTTTCGGCCCGCAGGCTCATATAGGAAGCCTTATAGCCCTCTACGAGCGCGTCATGTTCGGCTGCGCGGTCAGGCGCAAGCACAGCCATCGCCTCAGGCAAGGACAGCCCGACAATCGCACAAATCTCGGCGCGGCTCGGCACATCCGCCCCCACGCGCCCAAAAGCCGCGCCCATGGCGGCACAAATATCATCTTGGCTGTCGACGAGCGTTCCGTCGACATCAAAGATCACTACTCTCATGACATCTCCTCAGTCGGATCAGACAGCGCATCGCTCTCAACCCACTGAAACGTGTTCCATGTCTCTTCCATATGATCAGGCAAAGGCGCGCGGAATTCCAGAACCTTGCGTGTCTCCGGATGCTCGATCCGCAGATAGCGCGCGTGAAGGTGCAGCTTCTTGCTCAAGCCGCCACCAAGCTGCGCGCCCCAGCCGTCGCCAAGGTTTTCCTGGCTTGAACCGCCGTATTTGCCATCGCCAATAATCGGATGCCCAAGCTCCGCCATATGCGCGCGCAGCTGGTGCGTTCGCCCTGTCACAGGCACCATAGCAACCCAGGCACAGCGCTGGCCCGCATTTTCAAGCACCATAAAGTCGGTCTGTGCACGCTTGGCGCCTTCCGTGCGGTCAACGGCCCGCGGATGCACACACATCATCTTTTCGCCTTCGCCCTTGGCCCCGTGGCCGCCTGCCTTCACAAGCCCCCAGCGGATCATCCCCATGCGCGGATTGGGCACACCAGCGACAGCCGCCCAGTAAATCTTGCGCGTCTCGCGGTGTCGGAACGCCTCGGTCAAGGCCTTTGCCGCAAGCCGCGTGCGCGCCAGAACCAAAATACCAGAGGTATCCTTGTCCAAACGGTGCACAAGCCGCGGCTTCTCATCAAAGCCAAACTTCAGCGCCTCGGCCAGCCCGTCGACGTGCTTGAGCTGCTTTGAACCGCCCTGTGTCGGCAGCCCTGTGGGCTTGTTCAGCACGATCATCTGATCGTCTTTATAGATCACACAAGATTGGATCATCTTGGTGTCCGCCGCCGAAACCTTGCTGGGCGGCGCATACTCTGGCGCAGGCGTTTCAGGCAGCGGCGGTATCCGCACGCTCTGCCCCTCTTCGACGCGGGTTGAGGTCTTCACCCGCCCGCCTTCAACCCGCAAATCACCCTTGCGGCACATCTTCTCGATTTGCCCCTGCTTGAGCATCGGAAAGCGCCGCTTGAGCCAGCGGTCAAGGCGCTGGTCGCCTTCGCCAGCCTCTACAGTAATCATTTGAACGCCGCTCATTGGAGGGCTCCTTTCATAAGGGTCATACCCGCAAACAGCGCGCCGATTGAAACCACCACAGACACAGTCACATACCCCGCCGCCGCGCCGATTTGTCCCCGCTCATAGAGCGTGACAGCGTCAAGCGAAAACGCTGAAAACGTCGTAAAGCCGCCAAGCAGCCCCGTCATCAGCAAAGGTGCCAAGCGGGTCGCATCCTTCTGGGCCAGAAGCACCACAAGCGCGCCCATTGCAAGGCTACCAATGACATTGACCACCAAGGTCGCCCATGGAAAGCCGTGGCCCAAAAGCCGAACGGCCCCCACGCCAACCAAGTAACGCGCGCTCGCGCCAAGGGCCCCGCCAAGAGCGACATGAAAAAGTGATGTTAACATGGGCGGTCTGTCTCAGGGGCGCGCCCCTTTGTCAAGTTTTGCCAGCTTTTTCCCGCGCAAGCCGTTGTTTGGCGAACCAATCGAGACGTTTTTTAAGCTCGCGTTCAAACCCGCGCTCAACGGGCTGATAGAGCACAGGCCGCTTCATGGTCTCGGGGAAGTAGTTTTGCCCCGAGAAGCCGTTTTCCGCGTCATGGTCATAGGCATAGCCCGCGCCATAGCCCTGATCTGACATAAGCGATGTTGGCGCATTGAGGATATGCTTGGGCGGCGGCTCGCTGCCTGTGCGCTTGGCCTCCTTGCGCGCGCCTTTATAGGCGACGTAAGCGGCGTTCGATTTCGGGGCAAGCGCAAGATAAATCACCGCTTGCGCCAACGCCAGCTCGCCTTCTGGGCTGCCAAGCCGCTCATAAGTCTGCCAGCTTTGCAAACACACATCCTGCGCCTGCATATCTGCGAGGCCAATGTCTTCCACCGCCATCCGCGTCAGACGCCGCGCCAGAAACCGTGGGTCTTCCCCACCTTCCAGCATCCGCGCAAACCAGTAAAGCGCAGCGTCCGGGTCTGATCCGCGCACAGATTTGTGCAGTGCGGAAATCAGATTGTAATGCTCATCGCCCGATTTGTCGTATTTCGCCGCCCGCCGCATCAGCCGCTTGGCGAGCGCCTCGCGGTCAAGCTTGCCTGTAAGGCTCCAAGCATTGACTTGCTCAATCAAACCCAGCAAGGCGCGCCCGTCGCCATCGGCCATCTCAAGCAAAGCTTCGCGCGCATGGCCATCCAGCGGCAAGGCACGCCCCAGCTCCTTCTCGGCGCGCTGTGCCAGCTTCTCAAGATCAGCCAGCCCCAAGCGCTCCAGAACCAGAACCTGCGCCCGCGACAGCAAAGCCGCATTCAGCTCAAAGCTCGGGTTCTCCGTCGTCGCCCCCACCAGAAGGATCGTGCCATCCTCCATAAAGGGTAAGAAACCGTCCTGTTGGGCTTTGTTAAATCGGTGGATCTCATCCACAAACAGAAGCGTCCCCTGCCCGTTGGCGTGCCTGTGCTTGGCCGCCTCAAAGACTTTCTTCAAGTCCGCGACACCCGAGAAGATTGCGCTGATCTGAACAAAATGCAGATCGGTTTCATCCGCCAACAGCCGCGCAATCGTCGTCTTGCCCACACCGGGCGGCCCCCAAAAGACCAGCGAGGTCAGCGTGCCTGACGCCAGCATGACCGTCAGCGGCGCGTCAGGGCCTATCACTTTGGGCTGTCCTATGACGTCGCCAAGCGCCTTGGGCCGCAGCTTGTCCGCCAAAGGGCGTGGCCCCGCCTTGCCTCTGCCGCCTTCGGGCGCGCTATCAAACAGATCCGCCATTTCAGAGCCTGAACTTAAGCTGAAGCGGCTTGCCGCCCC
>P_2C_Liq_3_UnCtyDRAFT_100605_pt1 | contig 10355 bp, 12 predicted proteins | sample Pon2CUnioCityCA_3_FD_9720 | JGI IMG/M metagenome (IMG submission 9720)
CAGGAATTAACACAAACGCGCCGGAAATTCCTAGCCCTCTAACTACGTTGTATAGTACAGGTGATAGATTAATCTACCAAGAATTAGATTTGTCTTTCATTGTAGATGAAAATATGTCAAACTATAAAGAGTGTTTAAATTGGATGGAGTCCTTAACATCTACTGAAGAGCTAGCCCAGTATAGCAAACTGGCAAAATCTGATGAAGGCACCGTGTCTGACATCACTATTACTATTTTGAATAGCCATAAAAATGCTAACCTGCAGTTTACGTTTTTAGATTGTTCGCCAGTAAGCCTTACCGGAGTGTCATTAGATACAACTCAAAGTGATGTATTCTATCCAGAAGCGTCTATAACATTTAGGTATGACAGATTTAAATTCTCAAATATTGGTTGACAGTTCTAATATATTATGATAGAATAAGAATATATGATTCTAATTGAGAGGCTAGCATGAGTACTGAAGACATCAGTGAAATCTGGGCACAAGACGCAAACATTGACGAAACACAGTTAGCAAACGAAGCTAAAAAAATTCCGCAACTTCATTCTAAGTATTATAATCTATACTATAAGGAAGCGCTTAAAGTAAAAAAGCTTCGTTATGATTATAAAAAACTTGAGATGGATAAACGTGAATGGATTGATGGATCCATGTGTGAAGAAGATCTAGCTGAGCGTGGTTGGAAACCATTTCAGAAAAAAGTCATTCGTCAGGATATGGATAGATATATTCAGGCTGATTCTGATATCATTAAGCTTAGTCTAAAAATAGATTACCACGCTTGTCGTGCAGATTATTTAGAGAGTATTATTAAAACTATCCATAGCCGCAATTTTATTATTAAATCAATAATTGATGTTATGAAATTCCAAGCAGGAGAGTTCTGATCCTTATACGCCCTATAACACCAGTTTATAAGCCTATAATTCTTGTCGATAAACGCAAGGAAATCGAGGACCGGATAGACTATATAAATAGTATTAAGAAAACTGGAAATATTGATATAATGGCGTAGGATTTTTGTTATGACTGATATTGTTAATGTAGAACAGATAAACGCTGTTCATTTAAAAATTACTGCTGACTCTGGAGTTAAGATGGAGATNGAGCAGTATTTTAAGTTTCAACCAAACAACTATCAGTTTACCCCTGCTTACAAAAATAGAGTTTGGGATGGATGGATTCGAGTATTTCAAGCAATGAGACCAGTTCTATACGTTGGTCTATTCCGTAAATTACAAAAATTTTGCGAAGATCGTGGATACGAATTAAGAGCGGATCAGTCCTTATTAGTTTCTGATGATGTACCAGAAGACTACGGCTACCAAATCGCAGAGGAAATTGGATGTAAATTCAAACCTCGCGATTATCAAAATAGATATATTGTAGATGCTATCAGAGACGGAAGATCATTATCTTTGTCTCCTACATCTTCTGGTAAATCGCTTATCATTTATCTAATACAACAACATTATTTCCAAGCATACCAACACAGAACTCTTATTATCGTTCCTACGATCTCTCTTGTTCACCAAATGGCAGGTGACTTTATAGATTATGGTTGTGATAAAGATATGATTTATAAAATTCAAGGTGGCGTTGATAAAAATACAGATGCACCTATTGTAATCTCAACATGGCAGTCACTTATTAAATTACCAAAATCGTGGTTTTCACAATTCAACGTAGTACTCGGTGATGAAGCTCATACGTTTCAAGCTAAATCGCTACAGAAAATTATGGAAGGTTTAGATAATTGTTATTACCGTCACGGCTTTACTGGTACACTTAAATCAGAAGAAAGCAAAACTCATCGGCTTGTACTTGAAGGATGTTTTGGTTCTGTTAGAAAGCACGTATCTACAAAAGATTTGATGGACCAAGGCACCGTTGCTGACTTTAACATTAAAGCTATTGTCCTATCACATAGTGTTGAAAATCGTAAAGCATTTAAAAAAGCATTAACTAAAATTGATAGCGCAAGTAAAAAATATCCTGCTGAGCGTGAGTATTTGGTAAACCACGAGAAAAGAAATCTTTTTATTCGTAATCTATTATGGTCTCTCGAAGGTCAGAATAATTTGGTATTATTTGATCTTGTTGAAAAGCACGGTAAAATTCTTGCACCTATGCTTGAAAAAGAAGGTCGCCAGCTACACTTTATCTATGGTGCCACCAAAGGTGACGAGCGTGAACGTATTCGGCATTTGATTGAAAATGATCCTGTTAAACAACACAATATTCTTGCATCTTATGGTGTATTCTCTACTGGTGTAAATTTGAAAAAACTTGACAACGTTATCTTTGCTTCTGGATCTAAATCTGAAGTCAAGGTATTACAATCAATTGGTAGAGCATTGCGCAAAGGAAACGATGCTGATAAAGCTACTTTGTATGATATAGCTGACGACCTGTCGGTCGGAGCATACTCCAACTATACATTACAACATTTTAAAAAGAGAATAGAAATCTATGGCCAGGAACAGTTTGCCATGAAGGTTTATACAGTAGATATATAACATATTATTTTATAGTAGATAAGACTATTATACCAGGTTAAAGATATGCTGTCAACTGTTTTTTTCAAAAAATAAAATAAAAATACCTGTAATACTGACTTTTAAAGGATTGCTGATATCTTAGAATAAAAAAAAGGTTGACAGTATACCATAGTTATATTATAGTAGTATCAAGTATAAAAACAAAAAAATATAGGAGGTTGCTAATTGCATGGCAAAAAGAGTAAAAAAGAATTATGTTAACAACAAAGACTTTTTAGAAGCATTAATTCAATACAAAAAAGCCTGTGCAGAGGCAGAAGACGCAGGTGAAGAAAAACCGAGAGTGCCTGATTATATTGGTAAGTGTATTTACCAAATTGCCACTAGATTAGCAACCAAACCAAACTTTAGTGGATACTCTTATAAAGATGACATGATTTCAGATGGAATTGAAAATTGCTTATTGTATATGGGCAATTTTAATCATGAAAAATCACAGAATCCGTTTGCATATTTTACTCAAATTATTTGGTACGCGTTTCTACGACGCATCCAAAAAGAGAAAAAACAAATGTATATCCGCTTTAAATCAAGCCAAGTAATGATTGCATCAGGCGGCACATATTCTGGAGACGAAGTAACGCTTAATCTAAATACTAGTGCAGATTATATGAATAGCTTTGTACAAGATTATGAGGATAAGATCGCAAAGGATAAAGAGAAAAAGAAATGAAAATAGCTATTATTACTGACATGCATCTTGGTGTGCGCGGCGATTCTAAAATATTTTTAGATCACCAAGAACGGTTTTTTAATGAAATTTTCTTTCCTTACTTGGATGAAAACGACATTAAAATTGTTCTTGATCTAGGCGATACTTTTGACCGCCGTAAGTACATTAATTACGTAACACTAGACCGGGCAAAGAAATTTTTCTTTGACAAGCTACAACAGCGTAATATTGAATACCACGCTGTGGTCGGTAATCATTCTGTTTATTACACGAATACGAATGAAGTTAACTCTATGAATCTTTTGCTTCAAGAGTACACAAACTTCAATATCTATCGCGAAGAACCAAAAGAGTTGACATTTGGATCAACAGATATTATAATGGTACCGTGGATTACAAAAACAAATTCTGAAGTATGTTTGAACGCAATTCAAGAATCAAACGCCCATATTTGTATGGGTCACTTTGATATTGTTGGTTTTGAAATGCTGAAGGGTGCGATTTGTGACCACGGATTGGCTAAAGAGTTGTTTAGTGGTTACGAACAGGTTTATTCTGGTCACTTCCACCATCCATCTGAATATGGTAACATTAATTATCTCGGTGCTCCTTACGAAATGACGTGGTCTGATTACCAAGGAAAGCGTGGATTCCGCGTATTAGATACTGAAACTCGTGAGTTGGAATGGATTTTAAACCCATTTGCAATTTATCATAAAATTGATTACGATGATAAAGATATGACTGTTGAGGATATTGCTCACCTAGATCTTACTAATATTAAAGATGCTTACATTAAGGTTATTGTAAAAAACAGAACCAATCCGTACATTTACGATTTGTTTATTAACAAGCTTACAGACGCGGGTGCCGCTGACGTTAAAGCTATTGAAGATTCACTTAACCTCGAGGATGCGGGTGTAGATGAAATTTTGGACGAGACAAAAGACACAAAAGATATTCTTCACACCTATATTCATTCTCTTGATACCAAGGCAGATAAAACAATGATTATTAACTTAATTGACGAGCTATATTTAGAAGCGCAGAGTATTTAATGAAAATACAATTTCAAAAAATTCGTTATAAAAACCTATTGTCTTCAGGTAATGCCTGGACGGATGTTCCTTTAGATAATAACAGAACTACCCTTATTAGTGGATCTAATGGCAGCGGAAAATCTACGCTATTGGATGCCATCGTGTTTGCACTTTACGGTAAAGCTTTTCGTAAAATTAACAAGAATCAGCTGATTAACACTATTAATGGTAGAGATACTATAGTAGAAATTTCGTTTAAGATTGGTAAAAACGATTTCTTAATTCGCCGTGGCATAAAACCATCTTTGTTTGAAATTTGGAAAAACGGAGAAATGATTAACCAAGATGCTGCTTCACGCGATTATCAGTCTTATCTTGAGCAAAACATTCTTAACTTAAATTACAAATCTTTTAATCAGATTGTTATTCTCGGATCAGCAACTTATGTGCCGTTTATGGAGTTAAATCCTGGTACTCGACGCGATATTATCGAAGATCTTTTGGACATTCAAGTATTTAGTACAATGAATACTTTGCTCAAAGATCGCGTTTCAAGTAATAAAGATGCTATAACTGAAAATAGTTACCAGATGGATTTAACCGAGTCTAAACTTGAATCTGCGAAGGATCATAACGCATCTATACGCAAGATTCGCGAAGACGAAGTAAACAAAATTCGGGAAAAAATGTCTGAACACATCAATAAAATTGAAGAAGACAACAAAAAAATTGGTACAATTCAAGATATCATTGAAGTTTGTCTGAAGGATATTTCTGATAAAACATCCGTAAAAAATAAGCTCCAAAAGGCGAAGGAAATTCATAGAGACTTATCTGCTTCCATTCGTCAGCAGCACGATGATCTCTCATTTTATAACAATCATGATAATTGTCCAACATGTCAGCAAGGTATTGCTCATGATTTTAAAGAAAACGTTATTACTGAAAAAGATGCAAAGATTTTAGAACTGCAAGAAGCCATATCTGGATTAGATAAAAAAATTACTGAATATGAAGCTCGTATGGAACAAATATCCAGTGTTGAAGATGAAATATCGAGTGCAAATCTTAAAATTGGTGATTACCGTGCTTCTATTAAAATGTCAAAAACAGCTTTGGTTTCTTATAAAAATGAATTAACTAGTGCGCAGAAAGAAGTTGAAGCGGTTGACGTTTCTGTTCTTGAAAAACACGCTGCAGACCTTTCTAAATTTGAATCTGACCAACAGGATCTGTTTAACAAAAAAGAAATCTTAACTGTAGTATCAGCTATGCTCAAGGATGGCGGTATTAAAACGAGAATTATTCGCCAATATATTCCTGTTATGAATAAATTGATTAACAAATATCTTGGTGCATTTGATCTTTTCGTCGACTTCCAATTGGACGAAAACTTTAACGAAACTATTAAGTCTAGATTTCGTGACAAATTTTCTTATGCATCATTTTCTGAGGGCGAAAAGCTAAGAATTTCTTTATCTATTATGTTAGCCTGGCGAGCTGTCGCTAAGCTTCGCAACTCAGTATCAACAAATCTTTTGTTACTTGATGAAACGTTAGATGGTGCTCTTGATGGAGTTGGCATTGAAAACCTAATTGATACATTGCATAATCTTAATTCAGACGATAACATTTTTGTTATTTCTCATCGTGGTCACCAATTTGGCGACAAATTTGATAGTCATATTCGTTTCCAGAAAATTAAAAACTTTTCAGAAATGACAGCATAGGAGGTAAACGTGCAACACTCTATAGAAAGTCTTATTGGTCGAATTAATGCAATGCACAATTTAGCATTGCAAGTTCATCGACTTCGTAACGAGTTTTCAGAACAAGCAGAAAAAACTTATGATAAAGTAACCTGCCAATCTTTAATAGATCAAATTCAGTCTATGGCATTGACGATCGCAAATGATAAGTCCGGCACGGAAATCGTTACCGAAATGGAATACAAAAAGTAGTTGACACCTGTACAATATTGTGTTAGTATAGTTTTATATTATTATAAGGATTAATATGTCTAATTTTTACACATCAGTCGAGCGGTTCGGCAGCATGATTCTTTGGCGTGGCGTTGAAAATGGCCGGCCGTTTGCCAGAAAAGTAAAGTTTAAACCTACACTTTATACTGGTACTAGCGATCCAACAAAATATCGTTCACTTGTTTCTGGTCAATATCTACAGCCTGTAGAGATGGACTCTATGCGTGACGCTAAGGAATGGATCGAACAATACAAAGACGTACACGGGTTTGAAATTGCTGGAAGTAGTAACTATGTTGCTCAGTTTATTCAAGAAAACTATCCTGGTGAAATTAAATACGACGCATCAAAGATCAATATTGTATCTTTTGATATTGAGGTAGATATTGCTGACGGTTATCCAGATGTAGATTTTGCTGATAAAGAAATTACATCTATCGCCTACAAATCTTCTAAGTCTTCGACGTACCATCTTCTTGGTCGCAAAGACTATGATAAATCAAAAACATTACTCGATATTGATCCCGATGACATTCAGTTTATGAAGTTTGATAGCGAGCACGCACTACTTCGTAGGTTTAAAGAACTGTGGATTAATAACTATCCAGATATTGTTACTGGATGGAATGTTGAATACTTTGACATTCAATATATTATTACGCGCATGAAAGTTTTATTTGGTGAAGAATGGATTAAAGATCTTTCACCTTGGCGTAGTATTAACCAGAAAGGTCGCGAGTTTTTTGGTAAAATGCAATCTACATATCAGATTGCAGGTATTGCAGTTATTGACTATATGGATGTATTCAAAAAGTTTGGTTACAAATATGGTCCGCAAGAATCTTGGAAACTAGATCATATTGCTTACATTGTTCTCGGTGAAAAGAAACTAGATTATTCTGAGTATGGCAACCTTAATGCACTATATGAACAAAACCCACAACTATATCTTGACTATAACCTTAAAGATACTTGGTTGATCCAACGCTTTGAAGATGAAACATCTCTACTACAACTTGTTATGACGGTTGCTTATGGCGGCGGTGTTAACTACAACGACGCTTTTGGTACTGTTGGAATATGGGAAACAACTATCTATCGCCGCCTAATGAATGATAATGTAGTTCCTCCTATTAAAGGCGGTCCTGGTCAACGCGCAGGCGATCTTGTCGGTGGTTACGTTAAAGATCCAAAGGTTGGGATGCATCCTTGGGTTGTTTCTTTTGATCTTAACTCTCTATATCCACACCTTATGCTTCAATACAACATGTCACCTGAGACATACATGCCAGACGAACGTGAGTTTGTTACTCAAGAAATGGTACTTAAAGACCAATTCAAAAGTAACCGAACAGATGCCTCAGTTGCTGCGAATGGTGCGTGTTTTACCAATAAACGAAAAGGTATTATTCCTGAGATTATTGACGAATACTATGGTAATCGCAAGATCATTAAACAAAAAATGCTCAAGGTTGAGCAGGAACTAGAAAACGCAGTTGATCCCGTCAAAAAGGCTCAGCTGAAACAAGAAGCAAACCAACTACACAATGCTCAAATGGCTATCAAAATTTCGATGAATAGCCTTTATGGTGCAACAGCTAACATCTATTTTCTTTACTATATTAACGACATGGCAGAGGCTATCACTACATCTGGTCAGTTGTCTATTCGATATGCTCAAAAATCTGTAAACGATTATATGAATAGGATCCTCAAGACTGATACTGACTATATCGTATATATCGACACAGATTCTATCTACGTAGATATGGCTCCGATTGTTAAAAACGCTTTTGGTACAGTTGACGTTGACCGTAAAAAGGGTGAAGAGTTTCTTGATAAAGTTTGCCAAATGAAAATTGAGCCAGTTATTGACGCCGGTTATAAAGAACTTGCTGAAAAAATGGGTGCATATCGTCAAGCGATGGTAATGAAACGAGAAAAAATTACTGATAAATCTGTGTTTATCGCTAAGAAACGTTACATTATGAATACACTTAACTCTGAAGGTGTTCACTATGAAGAACCAAAAATTTCTGTAACTGGTCTTGAGTCCGTTCGTTCATCAACACCTGAAGTTTGCCGAGATACTCTTAAAAACTCGTTTAAGGTTATTATGAACGAAGGCGAAGAAGCAACACAAGAGTTTATTGCTAACTTTAAATCTAAGTTTATGTCGCTGCCTGCTGAAGATATTGCTAAAAACTCTGGTACCGATAATATTAGTAAGTACCGCGATAAAGTAAACTTGTATCGTAAAGGCTGCCCAATGCATGTACGCGGTGCAATTTTATATAATCACTTCCTTGAACAGCACGGTTTATCTAAAAAATATTCTACTATTGCAGGCGGTGATAAAATCAAGTTCGTGTACCTTAAAACGCCAAATCCTATTCGTGAAAACATTATTTCGTTTCCTGGTGTATTGCCTAAAGAACTCGGTTTGGATAAGTATATCGATTACGAAAAGCAATTTGAAAAAGTATTCTTAAGTCCACTAGAATCTATCCTTGATTCTGTAAACTGGACTTCCGAAAAAATTAACACACTCGAAGATTTTTTTTCATAGGAGAAGATAATGGCTAATTTACAGAGACGCTTAGAAGTTTTGAAAAACGAACACACTAAACAACATAAAGTTGTTGAAGCCCTTGTAGCTGAAAAGGCACCTGAAAAACATATTAAAGCTGCTAAAGTCAAAAAACTACATATTAAAGATCAAATTGCAGAGATTGAAATGCAAAGTTCGGCGAGTAGTTGACAGTAAGCGATTACTATGTTACTATATAATGATACAAACATACAAAGGAATACAATACATGAGTGATAATTGGGTGAAAGACATTAACGAAATGCACGACAAATTTGGTGTGCATAAATGGTTTGAAGCAAATAAAGATAATAAGGAATTGATGCGAAAGTATCTAATGTTCCGTGCACTTATGTGCCAGGAGGAATTAAGTGAAACATTGGTTGCAATTAACAACGGAGACGCTGAAGAAATCGTTGACGGTCTTATTGATCTTTGTGTTTTTGCTATTGGCACTCTCGACGTATTTGGTGTTGATGCTAATGACGCTTGGGATCGTGTCTATAGTGCTAATATGGCTAAAGAGCCTGGAGTTAAGCCGGGCCGTCCTAACCCGTTTGGGCTTCCGGATCTCTTAAAGCCAAGTGGATGGATGCCACCTAAGCATGATGGCAATCATGGCAACTTCGATAAAGGTATTGATGTACTACCAGTAAATGTACCTGAAGAAGGTACTTGGTAAAAATGCCAATTTGGCTGCATATATTTTTGTTACCGTTTGTATCTTATTTTATGACAATGTTTTGGATGGTGTCATTAGGTGACACATTTTCAAACTTATCTGAGAAAAGCGCAATAGAAGAATGGATAGCTTGCATGTTCATATACTTCGTGCTATTGTGTATTTCTAAAATATTACGCGTAAGTAACAATTTGCAAAAATAATGAAATAGTTACCGTTATCATTTTTTGGTTGCGGTAACTATTTTGCGTTGCAGGTATATATAATATATTACTGTAACAAAAAGGAGACTGCCGTGTGTAGCCCATTTAAGCGCAAAGAAGCAAATCGTTTTTACTGGATAGTAAAAGGTTCGTTGATACCCCGTTCATGGCCAGACAAAGAAGTAGAAGGTATATACGAGTCGTACATGAAACGCATCTGGGGCAATCATGAAAACTGCGTACACGAAGATGGATTTGCGCGCGCTTGGGCAGGTCGAGAAGCAGAAATTATAAATGAACATGCTGACGTATCTAAGGTTGCTGTTCTTGGTTATGACTAAGAATAATGGTTGACAGCGCCATCTAAACGTAGTAGAGTAATACTATAAACTGAAAGGATGGCCAAAATGCTTCTCATTAAAAAAATCGCACACATCGTATCTCAGGAAATTGAAACAACTTCCGATCGCTACACACAAATTTGGCACATCAAACAAGCACTTATTTCAGAAGGTCAAGAAATATTTGCAACTGATAGAGAAACTATCGACGACGTTTTAGATATTCTCTTCTTCGAATATAAATTCAACGCCTAACAAAAAAGGGAGCTTTCGCTCCC
>P_2C_Liq_3_UnCtyDRAFT_100606_pt1 | contig 10353 bp, 11 predicted proteins | sample Pon2CUnioCityCA_3_FD_9720 | JGI IMG/M metagenome (IMG submission 9720)
CGCCCTTTATCCCGACAACCGCTGCCAAGCTCTTTGTTGCGATGAACACGCTCGACACAAGCTGGCCCGATGATGTTGCTGCAGCTCTGGGCAGTCTTGAGGCCGGCCATGAATTCGCTGTGCCTGACAATCTTTTTGCCAAGATCACAGATGAAGAGCGCGAGGACTGGGCGGCGAAGTTTTCAGGCATTCGCACCTGAATTCTGCGCAAACCCACCGCACGGCCCATTGTCTAATTTTCTCTTAACGCAGCCCTGCTTTGGGCGGTGTACGGGTTGTGCACGGGTTGTGCACGCTTATCACCCCCCTAGAATCAGCCCATTCTTACGCCCTTAACCAAGCGGGGCGCAGCTGGAACAGTCAGTTAAGACTTGACCTAGCGCCCCCTCTCTATTTAACATGTTAACAAGAGGAGAGGAGCCAGCCGACATGCCGCATTTTTCCATAGAATATTCGGCCAATCTTGAAGCGCTTGTGAACATGCCTGCGCTGCTTGAGACGCTCCGCCTCGCAGCGATTGACACAGGATTGTTTCCACTCGCTGGTATCCGCATCCGCGCCTTTCGCGCAGATCATGTGAGCATCGCTGATGGCCATCCAGACCACGCCTTCCTTGATCTCTCTATCCGCCTGCGCGAAGGCCGCCCGCAGGACGCCAAGGAAGCCGCAACAAGCCATATTTTCATGGCCTTGGAGGCATTTCTTGCGCCGAGTATGGCAACCCATTCCATCGCATTGTCCCTGGAAATGCGTGACATCGACGCGCGCCTGTCTCCCAAAGCTGGCAGCATCCGTGACCACCTGAAGAAAGAGATCTGACATGAGCGAATTGAGCGCCAATATCACCAAAGCAGAAGCCTATCTCGCCCGTTTCAAAGAGGGTGGCGTGATGAACCATATTGGCGGCAAGTCCGTCCCCGCGCTCTCTGGTGAAACCTTTGAAAACCACTCCCCTGTGGATGAAGAATTCCTCTGTCATGTGGCCAAATCGGGTGCAGCCGATATCGACGCCGCCGCGCGTTCCGCGCACGCGGCCTTCGCTGCATGGCGCGACTTACCTGCCACCAACCGCAAGAAAATACTTCATAAAATCGCCGACGGGATCGAGGCCCGCGCCGAAGAAATCGCCTTTGCCGAGTGTCTTGATACGGGCCAGCCGCTCAGGTTTATGTCCAAGGCCGCGCTGCGCGGTGCGGAGAATTTCCGCTTCTTTGCCGACCGTGCGCCTGCCGCCCGTGATGGCCAGTCGCTGCCCTCGCCCACGCTCATGAACGTCACGACCCGCGTGCCCATCGGCCCTGTTGGCGTGATCACGCCTTGGAATACGCCGTTTATGCTCTCGACATGGAAAATCGCGCCCGCTTTGGCTGCGGGGTGCACTGTTGTCCATAAGCCCGCCGAATTCAGCCCCGTGACGGCCAGCATCCTCTGTGAAATCGCTCATGACGCAGGCTTGCCCGACGGGGTTTGGAATCTTGTGAACGGTTTTGGCGAGGACGCGGGAAAGGCGCTCACCGAGCACAAACTGATCAAAGCCATCGCCTTTGTCGGCGAGAGCAAAACAGGCTCGATGATCATGCGCCAAGGCTCCGAATCGCTCAAGCGCGTACACTTCGAACTGGGCGGTAAGAATCCGGTCATCGTTTTTGAGGATGCTGATCTGGACCGCGCCCTCGATGCCGCCATCTTCATGATCTACTCCCTAAACGGAGAACGCTGCACATCTTCCTCCCGTCTGCTTTTGCAAAAGAGCATTGCAGGCGAATTTATTGACAAGCTCGTAGCCCGCGTGAACAACATCCGCGTCGGCCATCCCCTTGATAAAAATACAGAAATAGGACCACTCATCCATCAGACACACTTCGAGAAAGTCTGCTCTTACTTTGATATCGCACAAAAAGACGGCGCTACAATTGCAGCCGGCGGCAAAGCCCCCCAAGGCAAAGGCCATTATGTTCGCCCGACCCTCTTCACAAACGCCACGCCTGATATGCGAATCGCTCAGGAGGAGATTTTCGGCCCCGTTCTGACCACGCTGACATTTGAAACCGAAGAGGAAGCCCTCGAGATCGCCAACGGCGTGGACTACGGCCTCACAGGCTATGTCTGGACCCAAGACATCACCCGCGCCATGCGCTTCACAGACAAGCTAGAAGCTGGCATGATCTGGGTGAACTCAGAGAATGTACGCCACCTCCCCACGCCGTTTGGTGGGGTCAAAGCGTCCGGAATCGGCCGTGATGGCGGGGATTGGAGCTTTGAATTCTACATGGAGCAAAAGCATATCGGCTTTGCCATTGGAGAGCACAGCATTCCTCGCCTTGGCGCTTGATATCATAGACAAATCGGAGACATAGCATGCCCGTTCCCGCCCCCAATCTTTACCCTGATTTCAACACGATACGGCTTTCCCATACATGCCTCAATGTGAAAGACCTCACCGCGTCCAAGACATTCTACACTGACATTCTCGGGCTTCAGATCACCGATGAGAGCGACACGCACATCTACCTGCGCGCGATGGAAGAGCGGGGACATCATTGCATCATCCTACAAAAGTCCGACGAACCTGGTACCGTTGAAGTCATGGGCTTCAAGACGTTTGATGAGGGTGATCTTGACAGGGCCGAAGCCTTCTTCAAATCCAAGGGCCGCCCAACGTCATGGGTTGAGCGCCCCTATCAGGGCCGGACCCTGTTGACCTCTGACAACATAGGCATACCGCTCGAATTCTACCACAAGATGGACCGCCTTGCGCCGATCCATCAAAAATACGCGCTCTATCGCGGCGTCAAGCCACTGCGGATCGATCATTTCAACTGCTTCTCACCCGATGTCGACGCTTCAGTTGCGTTCTATAGCGAGTTTGGCTTCCGCGTTACGGAATACACCGAAGATGAAGAGAGCAAGAAGCTCTGGGCCGCATGGATGCACCGCAAAGGAGGCGTGCACGACATGGCCTTCACGAATGGAACTGGGCCACGCATGCACCATGTTGCCTTCTGGGTGCCAACCCCACTCAATATCATTGATCTACTCGATCTAATGGCAACCACAGGCTACGTGAANAACATCGAACGNGGCCCAGGGCGCCACGGTATTTCCAATGCGTTCTTCCTCTATATCCTTGACCCAGATGGTCACAGGATTGAGATTTATTGCTCGGATTATCAAACGGTTGATCCAGACCTCGAGCCCATAAAATGGGATCTTCAAGACCCCCAACGCCAGACCCTTTGGGGCGCAGCTGCGCCGCGCAGCTGGTTTGAACATGGGACAAAGTTCGTTGGCGCCGAAACTCGCGACAGCCAGATCAAAGCCAGTCCGATCATTGCGCCTTAGGGGGAATTCGATGAAATTTGCTACAATAAATACGGGCAATACGCAGCTCTACGGAGCAGTTTCCGAAGCAGGCTTCACAGCCCTCTCGCCCAGCTTTCCAGAGTGGGCGACGATGCGAGATGTCGTGAACGCAGCTGGCCTGCCTTCCCTTGCAAAAGCCGCCGAGGGTCGCACCGTCACGCACCCTAACGACAGCTTTACTTACGCGATCCCCGTACCGAACCCAGAGAAAATTATCTGCGTCGGCGTCAATTTCCCTGATCGCAACGCCGAGTATAAAGACGGGCAGGATGCCCCGCCAAACATGTCGCTATTCCCGCGGTTTGCGCGCAGCTTTACTGGCCATGATGAAGCGCTCGTGCGACCACCAGAAACGCCTCAGCTGGATTATGAAGGCGAGATCGCCATCATAATCGGGAAGGGCGGCAGGCGCATCTTACAAGCCGATGCCTATGATCATATCGCCGCGCTTAGCCTCTGCAATGAAGGCACGTTGCGCGACTGGGTGCGCCACGCCAAATTCAACGTCACGCAAGGCAAAAACTGGGATAACTCGGGCGCTATTGGCCCTTGGCTCGTTCCATTTGAGCGGGCGGAGCAACTTGATGACATCCGCCTGACAACCCACGTGAATGGTGAGTTGAGACAAGATGATCGCACCTCTCGGATGCTCTTTCCTATCCGCCGTCAGATTGAATATATTTCAACATTCACCACTCTGGTTCCTGGCGATATAATCATCACAGGAACCCCCACAGGCGCTGGCGCAAGGTTTGATCCACCGCGTTTCCTTGTCCCTGGAGACGAGGTCATTGTCGCCGCTGAAGGCATCGGTGAGCTTCGCAATACGGTGAGAGACGAATGACCCCAGCAGAGATAAAATCCGCAGCTGTTGCATTGTTTGAAGCCGAAAAATCAGGCGTACAAATGGGCTTACTCTCTGTCGCCTATCCCAAGATTACGATGGACGACGCATACGCTATTCAGGCGGAACTTATCGCGCAAAAGCAGGCCGAAGGTCTCGANACCATCGGGTGGAAAATCGGCCTCACCTCACGGGCGATGCAGATGGCACTTAACATCGATATCCCCGACAGCGGTGTTTTGCTTGAAAACATGGTTTTTTCAAACGGTGCGCGCATTCCCCCAGCCCGCTTCATTCAACCGCGCGTCGAGGCCGAGATTGCCTTTGTAATGAAGGCTCCACTGAAGGGCCGCGTCACGCGCGAAGAGGTCATCGCAGCGACTGAATATGTCACTCCAAGCATCGAAATTCTCGACACCCGCATCCTACGCGCCGATCCGGCCTCTGGCCAGAACCGCAAGATATTTGACACCATTTCAGACAACGCCGCAAACGCGGGCATTGTCCTAGGCGGAGGGCATTTTGACCCCGCATCAGATCTGAGATGGGTCGGAGCGATTGTATCTGCCAACGGGCAAGTCGAGGAGACAGGGCTAGGCGCAGGTGTGCTCAACGATCCCGTAGAAGGTATTGTTTGGCTGGCACAGCGCATGGATCTCTATGGCCAAACCATCAAAGCAGGCCAAGTTATCCTTTCAGGCAGTTTTATCCGCCCGCTTGAATGCCCACCCGATACACTTATCGAAGCTGACTTCGGGCCATGGGGCGTTGTCAGTTGCCACTTTGAATGAACCGTTTGGCAATATCGCCTGACATATAGCTGATACGCCCGCCTGCGATTGTTGCTGCCAAACGGCGGCTTTCGGCCTCNACAATCACAACATCCGCGCGCTGGCCAATGGCCAGTGTACCGCGATCCTCAAGTCCGAGCAGACGCGCCGGACCAGAAGAGACCAGCGCCCAAGCACTCGCAAGATTACAAAGGCCCGCCTGTTCGACAAAAAATGCGGCACGCCTGAGGGACGGGTAGTGATAGTCAGACGCCAGCGCATCGCAATGGCCCATTGCGATCAAATCAACCGCGCTCACGTTTCCGTTGTGGCTCCCGCCACGCACAACATTGGGCGCGCCCAAAATTACACCTGTCCCCAGAGTTCTCGCTGCTTCGCCTGCCTCTAGGGTCTCTGGAAACTCCGAGAGTGTCACGCCGGCTCGCTGCCAGAACAAACAGTCTTCATGCGTTTTGTCATCATGACTTCCCAGCTTCACGCCTTGAAGCGCAAGCCGCTCGGCCAGTCCAGCTACAGCAGCTGGGACCAATTCGCTCTCACTATGCATTTTTTGAAGAAGATTATGTAATTTCTCAGGACTACGGCGGCTCTTGAGGGCCATTCCGTTTAGTCGCCGCGGCACAAGACCTTTCGCAAGCCGCTCGTGCGGAACGTGATCATTGAAAACCACATACTCAACGCCGTATTGCGCAACGAGGGCTTCAAAGCGCGCATAGTCCTCAAGCATATGGGTCTCAAACCGGAGTTGGGCCCGTAAATCTGTTACGACCTCGCCAGCTATGCGGGCCAAAGCCTCAAGGAATTGAGCAGCAAATTCCGCACTGCGATAACCGCCTTCCCAACTGAAAAATTGCGCCATCACAGCGGTCGTGATCCCGTTGGCCGCAAGCTCGGCTTCGGCCGCTCGCAAGCCAGCGCCAAGGTCTTTCATTGCACCACGGCGCATCGCGAGATGACGTTCAAAGCCATCACCGTGAATGTCGACCAAACCTGGTAAAACCATATAACCAGAAAGATTGACCTCGCGACCACCCGCTTCACAAATGATGCCATCTGAAAAAGAAAGCGGCTCACGCGCAAGCCCATCGGGGCCAAGCACTTCACCCCCAACTAATCTCAGTGCCAATTCACTCATCTCTAGGTTCTTCCCCCAAGACCATGTCGAGCATCGTGAGATCATGATCGAATTTTCCATTGCGTAAAAACTCAAGCACCTGCGCGACAACAATCGGATTATTCATCAAAAAAGTATGGGTCACGGGCAAAACAATATGATCAGTCATTCCTTTGACTTTGGTTGAGGCAACCGACACCTTACCATCATCATCGCCCGGTAGGGGGGGGGGGGGGAAATCGACATCGGGCAAATGTGCGGGAATACCCTCAGGCCCCGTCCCAAGCTGCTTTCCTGCGGGTCCATTAAACCAGCCAAAAGCATCCCAATCTCCGAACTCATCGACAATTTCCGAGCCTTGGTTGGGTGGTGCGAGCATCACGACACGTCCCAGATTTTGCAGGCTATCCCCCGCTAGAAAGTATCGCACAAGAATGCCGCCCATCGAGTGAGTAACAAAGTGCACCTTATTCCCGCCGCAGGCCTGAATTGTTTTTGGCAGCACCTCAGCGGTCAGGGCCGCGATGGTTTCTTTTGTCGAGGGGTAATTGGGACGTACAACTTTGTAACCCTGCTCTTCGAGCACTTCTTCCAACAGGTAGAGCGAGATATCGCTTCGGGCCAGACCATGCAAAAGCACTACACACTCAGCGCGCGAGAGAGCGGGCAGACAGCAGATTAGGAGGACCAAAAGATATCGCATGGACGTCAGATAGCCATTCTGCTTCTGTGTTGAAAGAGGCAATGCGACCTCAACACACGTGGTTCAATCAGCTTTGGAGCGGTACAGCGAAAGCACCACGCCACCCAAGACCATGAGCGCCGCAACCAGAAAGCGCCAAGTCATCTCTTCCCCAATAAAAACAATACCACCCGCCATTGCGATAATAGGAACCGTTAGCTGTGCCACGGCGGCTACGCTTGCAGGCAGTTCGGGCAAGACCCGATACCAAAGAGCATAGCCGAGGCCTGACGTCACAGCTCCCGACAGAACTGCAAGCAAAGCTCCGATAGGGCTCATTCCGTCCCACATGAAAAACGCAGGCAAGAGGCCCAGAGGCGTCGCCCAAAGAAAATTACGCGCTGTGGCTCCCAACGGGTCTGCCGCACCTGCCCCCAAGAGCGAGTAGATACCCCAGCCTAGTGCCGCCCCAAGCATAAGCCCCGCCCCGAGTAACGGAACGGGCGCCGTACCATTGGGCCACATCAAGAAGCTCAAACCAGCAAAAGCGAACCCTGCCCCTATCCAGCGCATGGTCGGCACAGATTCACCTCTCAAGAGCGCGCCTGCAAACATGGTTATTTGGACCCCACCAAAAAGAATAAGAGCACCGAGGCCAGCATCCAGACTGAGGTAGGCAAAGGAAAATCCTATCACATATGCCAAAAGCGAGAGAGGGCCAGCCACATTTGTTAGCCGCCAGTTAGCTTGTCCACGCATCTGCACAATTGCGACCAACATAAGTGCGCCCGAAAGCAAGCGCAGAGCAGCAAAGCTTGCCGCGCCGGCTTCACTTTCGGTCAGAGCCATCCGGTTGAGGATTGAGTTGGCGGCGAAGGCCAACATCGTAATAGACACCAGAATGATCAGCCGCATGCGCTACACTTCTTCGAAGGCTTTGGGGTAAACTAGTTTTGCCTCTGGTATGCCCTCTCCGCCTGCCAGCATGGTGTACGCATTGGGGTATGGCGTCACCAAATGCGCCGCTCGTTCGCGCGAAAAGCCTGTATGTTCGTAGAAGTCAGGCTGTCCCAAGACGACAACAGGCTGCCCAGAACCTTCAGCCCATGCCACAAGTTGCCCGATCATCCGTTTGCCATGGTTCTTACGCTGCCAATCGGGCCTGATCGCTACTGGCGCGAGGCAAAGCCACTCTTTTGGCAGCACCATTTTGGAGAGTGCGTAATATCCTATGAGCTCATCACCCAGCGGCAAGACCATCTCACCGGCCATCTCTCTCGCTTCTCGAAGCTTTTTGACCAGCTCCGCCTCACTTGGCCCCTCAAAAGCTATGCGCAAAAGAGCATCAACTTTTGATGTTTCATCGGCGCGCATGGGGCGCAAGAAAGAGGGGAAGACAGCTGTGTTCATGCTGAGAGCCTAACGCATTTGAATGATAAGAAAAGAGGCGCCCCTCTCGGAGCGCCTCTCATTTACTTGAGCATAACCCTATCAACATCTTTGCTTGTACAAAGAGACGATAAGGCGGCTGACATTCCTAAAGGAATGTAGCTTACATCATGCCGCCCATGCCGCCCATGTCGGGCATGCCGCCGCCTGCTGCGCCGCCGTCTTTGGCAGGCAGATCAGCAACCATCGCTTCTGTTGTGATCAAGAGACCAGCAACTGAGGCCGCATCTTGCAGAGCTGTACGAACGACTTTCGCAGGGTCGATAACGCCGAATTTGAACATGTCGCCATATTCTTCTGTTTGTGCGTTGAAACCGAACTTGAGGTCGCTGCTTTCGCGGATTTTGCCCGCAACAACCGCACCGTCAACACCAGCATTTTCGGCGATCTGGCGCAGAGGCGCTTCGATCGCTTTGCGAACGATTGAGATACCAACGTTCTGGTCATTGTTGTCGCCTGTGAGACCTTCAAGCGTTTTGGCTGCCTGTACGAGAGCAACACCACCACCAACAACGATACCCTCTTGAACAGCCGCACGTGTGGCGTTCAGGGCATCATCGACGCGGTCTTTGCGCTCTTTGACTTCAACTTCGGTCATGCCGCCAACGCGGATAACCGCAACGCCGCCTGCGAGTTTGGCAACACGCTCTTGGAGTTTTTCACGGTCGTAGTCAGACGTTGTTTCTTCGATCTGCGTGCGGATCTGGGCAACACGTGCTTCAATCTCAGCTTTCTCGCCAGCGCCATCAACGATTGTTGTTTCGTCTTTGGTGATGGAAATTTTCTTGGCCGTGCCGAGCATGTCCATTGTGACAGACTCAAGCTTCATGCCGAGATCTTCAGAGATCACTTGACCGCCTGTAAGGATCGCGATGTCTTGCAGCATGGCTTTGCGGCGATCGCCGAAACCAGGTGCTTTAACCGCTGCGATTTTCAGACCGCCGCGCAGTTTGTTGACAACGAGTGTCGCAAGCGCTTCGCCTTCAACGTCTTCTGCGATGATGAGAAGTGGCTTTTGTGACTGGATCACTTGCTCAAGCAGTGGAACCATTGCTTGCAGTGAAGACAGCTTTTTCTCGTGAAGGAGAATGAGGCAGTCTTCGAGTTCTGCAACCATTTTGTCTGGGTTTGTCACGAAGTAAGGTGACAGGTAACCGCGGTCAAACTGCATACCTTCGACAACAACAGTTTCTGTTTCCAGACCCTTGTTCTCTTCGACAGTGATCACGCCTTCGTTGCCAACTTTTTGCATCGCATCTGCGATTTGCTGGCCGATTTCACGCTCACCATTGGCCGAGATCGTGCCAACTTGGGCAACTTCATCGGTGCCTGTTACGTCACGTGCAGCCGCTTTGATCGCTTCAACAACTTTGCTCGTCGCAAGGTCGATACCGCGCTTCAGGTCCATCGGGTTCATGCCGGCGGCGACTGATTTCATGCCTTCTTTGACAATGGCTTGCGCCAGAACTGTCGCAGTTGTTGTACCGTCACCAGCTTCATCATTGGTGCGTGAGGCCACTTCTTTGACCATCTGTGCGCCCATGTTTTCGAACTTGTCTTCGAGCTCGATCTCTTTGGCGACAGAAACACCGTCTTTTGTGATGCGTGGTGCGCCGAACGATTTGTCCAGAACAACGTTACGGCCTTTCGGGCCGAGAGTAACTTTAACCGCGTCGGCAAGAATGTTCACACCTTTGAGCATCCGGTTGCGGGCGTCGGTTCCAAACTTTACGTCTTTAGCTGACATAGTTTGCTCCTAAATTGAATTTCGGGGGGACAGTTAGGCAATAATGCCCATGATGTCAGATTCTTTCATGATCAGAAGCTCTTCGCCATTGATCGTGACTTCTGTGCCGGACCATTTGCCGAACATCACGCGGTCGCCTGCTTTGACGTCCATAGCAACGCGGTTGCCGCCTTCGTCGCGTGCGCCTGCACCAACGGAAACAACTTCGCCCTCAGCAGGCTTTTCTTTTGCGCTTTCGGGAATGATCAGGCCGCCAGCTGTTTTTTCTTCGCCTTCTACGCGGCGAACGACAACGCGGTCGTGAAGCGGTGTAAATGCCATCTCTCGAGGCTCCTTACGCTTGAGTTTCAATTCAGACCCGTT
>P_2C_Liq_3_UnCtyDRAFT_100607_pt1 | contig 10304 bp, 9 predicted proteins | sample Pon2CUnioCityCA_3_FD_9720 | JGI IMG/M metagenome (IMG submission 9720)
CCTCCCCTCCTCCCCTCTCCCCGCCGAGGAAGTCGAGTGGCCGGAGGCGGCCCGCCTCCTCGCCGACACCCTCTGGCCCGGTCCGCTGACCCTGGTCCTCCGCCGGGGAGATTCCTGCTCGTGGTCCCCTCTGGTGTCCGCCGGGCTCCCCACGGTCGCCATCCGCGTGCCGGAACATCCGGTCCTTCAGGAGCTGCTCCACCGAGGTCCCCTCCCCCTTGCGGCCCCCAGCGCCAACCCCTTCGGCTACCTCAGCCCCACTACCGCGGAGCACGTAGAGGAACAGCTCGGGGAGCAGATTGATGCCATCCTCGATGGCGGCCCCTGCGCCCACGGGGTCGAGTCCACCATCCTTTCCCTTGTTCATCCGGAAAGGCCCACGGTTCTAAGGCCGGGCCCAGTCTCCCGGGAAACCCTCGCGCACGTCCTCGGACTCGAGGTGGAGCAAGTCACCCGTGGACCGGGCCGGGGTGCCGCCGACCCACAGCTCGCGCCGGGGCAACTACCGTCCCACTACAGCCCCCATACGCCTCTCCGCCTCTTTCCCGAGGGTGCCGGCGCGAGCCTCGACCCGGAGCCGGACACCGCCCGCGTCTTCCTCCAACGCCCATCCGGCGGATCACCGGGAGACCTCGACTTCTGGTGGAGTGAGGACGGCGACCCGGTGACCGTCGCCCGTTCCCTCTTTGCCCTCCTCCGGCGGCTCGACCGCGACCCGCGCGTCTCCCTCATCCTCGCCGAGCAACCCGCCTCCCTCGAAGGGCTCGAAGGTGCCCTCCGCGACCGCCTCTCCCGCGCCGCCCACGCCCGCCACTCCTAAGCCTCCCCTCCCCGTGCGGGACTTTTCCCAGCTCTTTCTCGCCCTCGAGCGATCCACGGGGACCCGCGCCAAAAAACAACTCCTCAAGGACTACTTCCGCGATCGCCCCGACGCCGATGCGGCCTGGGCCCTTTACTTCCTCTCCGGTCGACGCCCGAAACGACTCCTTCCCCCCTCCCTGCTCCGCCCCTGGGTCGCTGAGGAAGCCGACCTCCCCCTCTGGCTCCTCGAGGAAGCCTACCACCACGTCGGCGACCTCGCGGAAACCACCGCCCTCCTCCTCCCCTCTGTATCGGGGACAGACGTAACAACCGAGCCCGGCCCACTTTCGCACTTTGTACCCACTAGACTCCTTTCCCTTGAGGGCTTGCCTGCCGAGGAACAGCGCGAGTCGCTGCGAAGTACGTGGGCCCTCCTCCGCCCCGAGGAACGACTGGTCTTCCACAAGCTGCTGACAGGAGGGTTCCGTGTGGGGGTTCAGCAAAAGACCGTCCAGAACGCGCTCGCCGAGCTCTACCGCCTGAACCCCGCAATCGTCGCCCACCGCATGATGGGCAACTGGCAGCCAACTCCGGATTTTTTCGCAGCACTGCGGGATCCCGCCGCTCCGGACGGAGAAAGCGAACCCTCGCGTCCCTACCCCTTTTGTCTCGCCCACCCCCTCGAGAGCGCTCCACCGGAAGTCCTCGATGATTTCTCCCTCTGGCAGGTCGAACCCAAGTGGGACGGCATCCGTGCCCAACTGATCCGGCGCTCCGGCCTCGCCTTTCTCTGGAGCCGAGGCGAGGAAAATGTCGGCCCCGCCTTTCCCGAAATCCTCGAAGCTTCCGCCCTGCTTCCGGACGGCACCGTTCTCGACGGGGAAATTCTCGTCTGGCAGGAGGGACGGACAACGCCTGAGCCCTTTGCCAGCCTCCAGACGAGGTTAGGGCGAAAGAAAGTGGGGAAACAGCTCCGCAACCAGAGGCCCGTCCGGTTTCTTGCCTACGACCTCCTGGAGACGAACGGCCAAGACTTGCGCGGGGTGGGGACGGAAACACGACGGGTCCGCCTGGAGAGCCTCTGGCAGTCCCTCCCCGAGAATCCCACTCTCCAGCTCTCTCCCCTCCGGCCCGCGTCCACCCGGGAACAGGCTCGCCACTGGGTGGACACNGCCCGCGAGCGCCGCGAGGAGGGCCTGCTCCTCAAGCACCGGGATGCACCCTACCACNCTGGCCGCCCACGGGGTGCCTGGTGGAAATGGAAAGTGGATCCACTGCGCATTGACGCGGTCCTTCTCTACGCCCANGCCGGGCACGGGAGNCGCTCCGGGCTTTTCACCGACTANACCTTCGCCGTGCGCCACGGTGACCAGCTCCTCCCCGTGGCCAAAGCGTATTCCGGACTCGACGACGCCGAGATTCGCGAGCTCGACCGATGGATCAAGGGCCACACTCTCGAAACGTTTGGGCCGGTCCGTTCCGTGCCCCCCGAAAAGGTCTTCGAAATCGCCTTCGACTCGCTCCGCCCCTCCTCCCGCCACAAGGCCGGCCTCGCCCTGCGTTTCCCCCGCATCGCCCGCTGGCGCCATGACAAAACCCCGGAGGAAATCAACACTCTCACCGATCTCCAGTCCCTCCTCCCCGAATGAAACCCGAATCTCGCCCCTAGAGGCGGGGGGCGGCAGGGGGACAGACATCGCAATCTATCCTTTTCTTCCTCTGGCAGTCTTGAAGAGGGATCGGAATCAACAGGTCCGGGGAAAGTCNACCACCCACCATCAAGGGGCAGGAGGGTGATCCACTTCTGCAACGCTCCTCTGAGAGGTGCCCACTTTCTTATCCGATCGATTTCCCTTTTGCAGGGCGGGAAGGCGGACACGGGCAAGAGCTTACCGACAAGCGATGGCGGAAAAAGTGCCGAAGCGGGTTTCCAGTTGAACACGATGAGCCCGTGGGCGACCCAGCCACCGTCTGGAATGCAAACGGACAAATGTCTCGGATCCAACCACGCCTCCCCGGGAAAAGCAGGCGTGGGGCCGCACCGGTCGATAGCGATGACCCTTTTGCGACGAAGTGAGGTAGCCCATCACACTCCAGCTCCAGTGCATCCCCGGGTGAGAGCCACCCGAACCACAAAAGAACGCCCACAGTTTTTCACGAAACCGTGCGTAGGCCGCCGGGATGCGCTCCCGCGGACCCCCAACCGTTGACCACGGGTACTGGCACGGGTGCCCGACAATCCCCAGTCGCAGGGGATTCTCATCGATCTGCCGGATCGCCCGTTTCACGAGGGCGCGGGCGTTCTCCAGCAGGGTGCTCGTAAACCGGTCCCGCCAGATCGTACCGGCCCGCTCCCGGCTGCGGTTCACCCGACGAGTCGTCCGCTCCTTGAGGATCTTCATGAATGCGGAAATGTCGCCCCGGCTCCGGTCGAGCCGCCCGCGGAATTCCTCCGCCCGCTCCCCACCCTCCGCCAGGATCTCTGCCAACCTCTCCGCAGAGCAACGGAGGAACCCTCGCTCCCCACCATCCAGTGCACGGTAGCGCTCGACCCGCTCCGCATCGGTGCTTGCCGGCAACGACAGGGTCTGCACGACGACATGGAAGTGGTTCGCCAACACTACCTCCCGCACGACCACGATCCCGCAGAAGGCCGCGGCCCGGTACAACAAGTCTCGAATCCCCTCCTTGTCCTCCTCCTCGAGCAGGATTTCCGGGAGCGTCCGGCTGCTCAACTCGTACACCGCCTCGCCCTTGAGCTTGTACCGTCGTCGGCGCATGACTTCCATAAAGGGATTCCTGCACAGATTTGTACAGCAAAAAATTGGGGTGCTCGCTTTGAAGGTGAATCCCGCCACCGGAAAACCCATTGGCGATGTCTGTCCCCCCTCCAAGAACCACGGCTGCTTGCCCGAACCATCCCCGACCCGCGGGCAGGGATTGCCACTCGCCTACGGGGGGTGCGCAGGGAGGACCTAGGCCGGGACGGGTTGGGGGCGGGGGGCGATGTGGTGGTCGAGGACGCCGGCCGAGCTGATGACGCCGGGAAGCCCTGCGCCGGGGTGGGTACCCGCACCCACGAAGAAGAGGCCTTCGACATCCTCACTCTTGTTGTGCGGCCGGAACCAGGCGCTCTGGGTCAGGACGGGGTCAAACTGGAAGGCGGAGCCGGCGTAGGCGTCGAGCTGCGTTTCAAAATCCTTGGGCGTGAAAATCAACTTCGAGACCATGTGCTCTCGCAGGCCGGGCACGAGGTGGTCCTTCTCCATGGAAGCGAGGATCCGGTCCGCGTACTCTTCCTTGATCGCGTCCCAATCCTGCCCACCCTGCAGGTTGGGCACCGGGCTGAGCACGTAGAAGCACTCGCAGCCCTCGGGAGCGAGGGAAGGATCGGTCCGGGTGGGGGCGTGGAGGTAGAGGGAAAAGTCCTCGGCCACAATTTTCCGGTCAAAAATATCCCCGAGCAGGTCCTCGTAGCGCGGACCGAGGATGATGGAGTGGTGGGGGAGGTGGGGGTAGGTACGGTTCGTCCCGAAGTAGATCACAAAGAGTGACATCGCGTACTTCATCCGTTCGAGCCGCCGATCCGTCCACTTCCGACGATGCTGCGGCGCGACCAGCTTGCGGTAGGTATTGGCGACATCCCCGTTGGAGATGACGATCTCCGCCGGAAACTCCCGGCCGTCGACCGTGCGAAAAAAACCCTTGCCTCCAGCTCGAGCGTTCCACCGATATCCTCGAACATCCGGACCAGGCCCCGCACCAGCGCATGGGTCCCTCCCATCGCGAAATGCACCCCCCACTCCTTTTCCAGGTAGTGGATCATCGAGTAGATCGCACTCGAGCGCAGTGGATTCCCTCCGATGAGGAGGGGTTCGAAGGAGAAGACCTGGCGGAGTTTCGGATGCCGGATAAAGGACGAGACTTTTTTGAAGACGGACTGGTCGGCCCGCAACTTGATGAGGTCCGGGGCGACCCGGAACATCTCGCGCACGCTGTGGAAGGAGTGCGTCGCCAGCTCCGTAAAAGCCTGGTCGAAAACCCGCTTCGAGTACTCGCGAAACCGTCGGTATCCTTCGATATCCTCCGGGCTGAACTTGGCAATCTCCGCCTCGAGCACCTCCTGCTCCCCCCGATAGTCGAAGACCTCCCCATCGTGGAAGTAGATCCGGTAGAAAGGATCGCAGGGAACGATGTCGACATAATCCTCCAGCCGCTTGCCCGCGACGTCCGCCAACTCCTCGAGGATGAAGGGCACCGTGATGATCGTCGGACCCGCATCGTAAACAAAGCCCTGGTCTTCATAGACATACGCTCGCCCCCCCGGCTTGTCCCGCATCTCCAGAAGAGTCACCTCATAGCCCTTCGCCTGCGTACGAATCGCGGCCGCCAAGCCACCGAACCCACTGCCGATGACCACGGCCTTCCCTTCACCCTCGCGCCTGTCCATGCCATCCCGCTACGGTCCTTCCGCCGGATTTGCAAGTTCACCGCACCCTTCGGCAGGATCGCCCCAACCGGCTGCACTCTCGGGGTTGCCCCCTCGAACAGGTCCATTCATTCTCGGTCTATGACTTTGCGGCGGCCCACCCTCCCCCTCCTCCTTTGTCTCTTCCTGCCCGTCCTCGCGAGCGTCGTTGCCGCGGAGGGCAAGGCATCCCTCCTCGTTTTCGCGGAAACGGGAGCCAGTCCTTCCGGCGAGACGTCCGAGGCCGAGTTCCTTCGCGCCCAAGTCGCCGCAGCCCTTGCCCGGGAGGGCTTCGATGCGCGGGAACTCGCCGACCTGTCCACGGATGAGGGGCTCCCCGCCATCCTCTCCACCGCCCGGCGAACCGGTGCCGACTACGCCCTCCTCGTTCGGCTCGAACCCGCCACCGAGGAGGTCACCGAGTACAGCGGCAACGACATCCAGACACAACGCCGCATCCTCTCCGCCCCCTATTCCTACCGCCTCGTGTCTGCTGCCACCGGGGAGACTGTCCTCGGGGACACCGGCACCGCCCGGCGGGCGACCCGAGCCACTGCCAATCTCACCGAGAGCAACCCGGACGCCCGGCAGACCCTCGTACCCGTTGCCGCCCGATCAATCGCCCGCGACCTCCGCGACGCCTTTCCCCAGGGGGAGTTGGCCCCACCGCCCAAGGCAGTCGCCGAGGTCCCCTTCCGCATCATCCCCCTCGGCCGCGAACTCGTCGTCCCGGAAATCCGCGAGACCGCGGAGGGCCGCCTCCGGGCCACCGGTGAGCGCGAGCCGATCGTTCTTGAGGGCGTCACCGTGATTCTCGACGAGGTTGCCCTCGGCAGCGCACCCGGCGAATTCACCGCCCCGCCCGGTTTGCACACCCTCTCGCTCGAGCGCGAGGGCTTCCGCCCGTGGTCCCGCACCGTTCGGGTGACCCCGGACCTCGAGCTGCGCATCCCCCTCCTGCGCACCGAGGAAAGCCGGTCCGTCCTCCGGGAGGACGCCGCCTTCCTCGAGGACCTGCGCTCCGCGCGGATCCTCACGGAAGCGGAGGCCGAACGCGTTCGCGGACTCGCCCAAGCCTACCGCCAAAGCGGCTACCGCTGGGACATCCGCAGCGATTCCGAGGTCCGCAGTGACTCCGAGGTCCGCAGCGATACCGAGATCCGCGTGGACACCGATGAACCCCTCCGCATCGAACAGGACAACCGCTCCCTCCTCGGGGAATGAGCCCCCCGGGCCCAACCGCCGTACCGCTACCCATCCCCTTCTTATGACCTCCCCCCGCCTGCCCTTCCTCCTGCTCACCCCCCTCGCTCTCCTGTTTTCCTCCCTCCCCGCCCAGACGGAGAAGGACTCGCTCGCCATCGGCGCCGTGGAAGTCAACCCGGGACTCGAGGCGAATGCCGCCGCTGAGGGGACCCTCCGTTCCCTCGAGCAATTGCAGCAGTCCCTCGATGGCGAGCTGCTCAACGCTTTCCAACAAACCCGCCGCTTCGATCTCTACGCCCGCAGCGATCTCGCCGAGATTCTCGGGGAACAGGACCTCGCCGCCAGTGGCAACCTCGACCCGGCGGACCCGGACACGGCGGCAGCCTTCCAGCTCGGCGGCGTCCAGTACCTCGTGGTGACCGAGCTCTCGGCCTACCGCGACCGCACCGAAACCGCCCTCTTCGAGAGTATCGGCAAGCGGGCCACCGCACGCACGCTCGAGGCCGTCGCCATCGCCCGTATCTACGACACCACCACCGCCCGGCTCCTCGAATCCGCGCGGGTCACCGCCAACGCCCGGGATTTTGCCGAAGAAAGCGGCACGACCATCGCGCGCGGCAGCGGAGCCACGGGGACCGTGGTCGCCGATACGGCGAACCGCCTCGCCCAGGCCGTCGCCGAGCGCACCGTCCAGGTCCTTTACCCCGCCCGGATCGTCGGCAAGGCCGGACGCACCGTCGTCTTTAACCGCGGCGATTCCTTCCCCATTCAGCCGGGAGACCGCTGGACCGTCTATGCGGAGGGCGAGGAAATGATCGACCCGGACACCGGCGAGTCCCTCGGATCCCTCCAGGCGGATGTCGGCACCATTGTGGTCCGCGAAGTCCTCCCCCGCACCACCCGAGCGGCGATCGAGGAGGACTTCGGCATCTCCGTCGGGGATATTGTCCGCCCCATGCAATGACCTGGCCCCCTCGCCGGCTCCCTCGCCTTCGGTTGGCGAGCCGATGCGGACCCCCCGGCAGGATGCGATGCCTGTCCCCGTGGCCCGCGCTCCTCGCGGTGCTCGTGTTGGCCAGCGGGTGTGCGACCTACCACCAGAAATCGGCCGGCCTGCGAAAGAGCTGGGAAGAGGGGCGGTGGCAGGATGCGGCCCTCCTCGGAAGCGTCCTCGAAGAGGAGAACGCCGACGGGAAGGACGCCATCCTCTTCGGCCTTGAGCAGGGAACCGTCCTGCGGGCCACCGGCGACTACGCGGGCAGCCAGGAAGTCTTCGAGCGCACCTACGAGCGGATTCAGGCGCAGCAAACCGAGGCCGACGTCCGCATTTCCCAGGAGTCGGCCTCCCTCTTCCTCAACCCGGGGGAGACCGAGTACCGGGCCCGCACCTACGACCGGATCATGCTGCACACTTATGAAGCGCTGAACGCGATCGCCCTCGGGGATCCGCCCCGCGCTCGCGTGGCCCTCAACCGCGCCCTCCAGGCCCAGCGGGACGCTGTTGCCGCCAATGCCCGTCGGCTGGAGGAAGAGCAGGAAGAGCTGAGGGCGGTCCGCGAGGAAACCGGCACGGACAGCGTCCAGCTCGACCAGACGCTGACGAGCCCCCAGGTGCGCAACGAACTCGACCGCATCTACGCCCCCGTCCGCGACCTCCGGCCCTACGCGCCGTACGTGAACCCCTTCACCGTCTTTCTCGACGGCGTCTTTTTCCTCCGCCAGGCCACCGATGCCTCCGACCTTGAGCGCGCCCGCAAGAGCCTCGAGCGGGTAACCGGCCTCGTGCCGGAAAGCCCCTGGTTGCGCCGGGAACTCGCGCGGGCGGAGCGACGGATCGCAGGCGAGGCCTTGGCCCCCTCCGTCCTCGTCCTTCTCGAAACCGGGGAACCTCCCCGCCGGGAGGCCGAGCGTCTCGACCTTCCCCTTTTTGTGTTTGGCGTGCAGGAGGTGCCCTATGTCGGCATCGCCTTTCCCGTCCTGCGGTTCTCGCCCAACAACCCCGGCCCACTCACCATCCGGGCCGGCAACCAGTCAGCCCGCACCGAGACCATCGCCAACCTCGACCGCATCATCGGGACCGAGTTCGAGGACCAACAGCCCCTCGTCGTCCGCAAGGCGATTCTCTCCGCCGCCAGTAAGGCCCTCGTCACCTACCTCGCCCGGGAGCAGTTCAAGGACGGCTCCACCGCCCAAGCCCTCGTCGACCTCGCGGGCATCCTCTACCAGGCCTCCACCAACCAGCCCGACCTGCGCAGCTGGTCGACCCTTCCCCGGGAAATCCAGGGCATGCGGGTGGACCGGCCGGAGAGCGGGCAGCTCACCCTGAGCCTCGACGGGTGGAGCGAAGCCATTGCCATTTCCGCACCGCCCGGTATGCTCCCGATCGTGCATGTGCGCATCGTGAACCGGCGCACCCCGCCCGTTGTCCACCAGTACGCCCTCCCATGAAGCTTCCCGCCCCCCTCCTCTCCCTCTTCGCGGCCACGCTCCTCCTCCTCGCCGGCTGCAATTCCCCCGTCAACACCATCGGACCCGCCGCGCCGGAGGCCGTCCCCCTCACCGTGGATAGTCGGATCCAGGTCTTTGACGAGAAACTCAACCTCCGCCTCTCCCTCGTGCAGGTGGCCGAGGCCGAGAGCAACGGCTTCCGGCAAGTCCAGGTGACCCTCGCCAACCGACAGGTTCGCCCGCAGGAATTTGCCTACCAGTTCGAGTGGATCCGGGCCAATGGCATGGCCATTCAAGACCCGGCCCCCGTCTGGAGGGGCGCCCGCATTCAGGGCGGGGAAACCATCGAGCTGCAGTCCACCGCTCCCCGTCCCGACGCCGTTGACTTCCGGCTGAAACTTCGTGAAACCCGCTGAGCTCTCCCCCATGAACAAAGTCCTCCCCCTCCTCTCTCTCAGTGCCCTCCTCGCCTTCCTCGCCGGCTGTGGCGGGCAGGCCCGCTATGTGGAGACGACCGGCACCGAAACCATCATCAGCGTCGAGCAGATCAACATCCAGGACTGGATTCAGGCNGCCGATGACATGACCCAGAACCTCCTCGCCAGCGGCGTTCTCCAGCGCACCGAGCAACAGCCCCCGGTCCTTGTGGTCAGCCGCATCGTCAACAACACCTCCGAGGTCGTCGACACCAACCTCCTCACCAAGCGGATCCGGGTCGCCCTCAACCAGAGCGGCCAGGCGCTCACCCAGACCACCGCGACCACCCAGGGCTTTACCGAGGACCAAACCGCCCGGGAGATGGGAGAGCTGGAGGCCATGCGCGATCCGGAGGCCGCCGCCCAGGCCCGGCCCGACTTCTCCCTCTCCGGCCGCCTCATCGAAACCACGGCAAAGGCCGGCAAGACCCGCCAGGCAACCTACACCTTCCAGCTTTCCCTCACCCAGATCTCCACGGGCCTCGCCCTGTGGGAGGACCAGGTCGACATCACGAAACAGGGGAAGCGACCGGCCGTCGGCTGGTAGGCGGCAACACACCCGGGCGGCCAGCCTTCCGCCGGAGGGCACCCGCTCCGCCGCACCGCCGTCGAAACAGGTCCATCGCGTCCGGCGGTACTGCCTCCGGGCCCGGCCCCGTGTCAGGCCCCGCGTCAGGCCCGCCGGACGGGTCCGGAGGCGCGGGACTCGTGGGAAAGGACGCTCGACCAGATCCCCCCCTCCCGGTCGAGCCACTCACCAATGACCACATGGGGAAGGGCGACAATGCTGATGAACACCGTCCAGAACGCCACTCCCACCATCAGCCACGGCAAACCCGAAGGAAGGTGGGGAAGGACCAGCCACAGACCCACCGCCAGCACCAGCGTCACTCCCGCCCCCACCA
>P_2C_Liq_3_UnCtyDRAFT_100610_pt1 | contig 10284 bp, 8 predicted proteins | sample Pon2CUnioCityCA_3_FD_9720 | JGI IMG/M metagenome (IMG submission 9720)
CCACCACGCGGATGTCCACAGGCCGCTGCGCCAGCTTATAGCCCCCGCCCGGCCCGCGCACCGAAGCCACAAGCTCCGCACGCCGCAGCTTGACAAACAATTGCTCAAGATAAGGCAGGGAAATATCCTGCCGCTTGGAAATATCGCCCAAGCTCACCAAAGCCTCTTCGCCTTGAAGCGCAATATCGGCCAAAGCGACCATAGCATATCTGCCCTTTGTGCTCAGCTTCATGACCGGCTCCTTTTGCGACAAGAAAAACAGGCGCTTGTTGACCTCGCCCTTGTCACAGACTATCTCGCTACCAACCCCAAGCGCAAAACTTGGATTTAGAATAGTTCTAATATGCTCGACGGATTTAGTCAAGAAAGCCCGTGCGCATTTTCAAGGAAGAGACAAACTATATGCCCGAGGTAATCTTTCCAGGCCCAGAAGGCCGTCTTGAAGGCCGCTATCACCCGCAGCCAGAGCGCGACGCACCGATTGCAATCGTGCTTCATCCGCACCCGCAATTTGGCGGCACGATGAACAACAAGGTGGTCTATAATCTACATTATGCGTTTTATAACATGGGCTTCACGGTCCTGCGGTTTAACTTCCGCGGCGTGGGCCGCTCACAGGGCGAATATGACCAAGGCGTGGGCGAGCTGTCTGATGCGGCCTCGGCACTTGATTACTTGCAGTCGATGAACAACAACTCCAAACATTGCTGGGTGGCGGGCTTTTCCTTCGGCGCGTGGATCGGAATGCAGCTTTTGATGCGCCGCCCCGAGATCACAGGGTTTATTTCGGTGTCCCCGCCCGCAAATATGTATGATTTTTCATTCCTTGCGCCCTGCCCCTCGTCGGGCCTTGTGATCAACGGCACAGCCGACCGCGTCGCGCCGCCGGCCGATACGGTGACATTGGTCGACAAGCTCCATGAGCAAAAAGGCATCACCGTGACCCATGAACAAGTCGAAGGGGCGGGCCACTTCTTTGAAAACAACCACATGGACACGATGGTGGACAGCGTGCAGGGCTACGTCAAACGCCGCCTCACCGAGAATTCGCGCTGATGTCGACGATGCAGGAAACCGCCTCGCAACTGGCGGATGACACGATCAAGATCATGGAGCAATCGGGCGATGACCGGTTGCACTTTGAAGTCGCAGACCTCTTGGGAAAGTCCTCGCAGACTCTCGAGGAAGCCTATCTCACCGAGGTGCGCGTGCGCATGGCAGGCAAAGCGGCACGGGCGTTTCTGCACAAAAAGGCAAAAGCCTTGGTGGATGCCAAGACCCCGAAGGCATGACAAGCCGACTGGATGCCCAAATGGCCTTCCTGATGGAGGCCGACAAGCTCAAACAGATCGTTCGCGGCACCACACTGGCCGATGGCTCCCGTTATGAAAACTCTGGCGAACACAGCTGGCACATCGCGCTCTATGCGCTGGTGCTCGGCCCCGACGCCCCCGCTGATGTCAGCGTGGATCGCGTCATCAAGATGTTGCTTTTGCACGATATTGTCGAAATAGACGCAGGCGACGCGCCGATCTTTGGCGACCATGACGCCACCGAGATGGCCGCCAAAGAAGACGCCGCTGCAACGCGGCTCTTTGGCCTCTTGCCTCCCGATCAAGCCCAGAGTTTCCGCGCGCTCTGGGACGAATTCGAAGCCGCTGAAACACCTGACGCACGCTTTGCCAAATCACTTGACCGCTTCCAGCCGCCCAACCAGAACCTCGCTGCGAACGGCGGCTCATGGGTCGATTATGACACACGCTACAGCCAGTTCGAGGCCCGCGTCGGCAGCAAGATCAAACGCGGCGCACCCTGGCTTTGGGACTGGTTGCACCCCAAGGCCAGCGCCTGGTTTGAGGCGCGTGGCAAGCTTTAAGGATCGAATTTTCGCTGCGCGAAAATCCGACCCAGCGAGGGGGCCAGCCCCCTCGTGCTCCCCCGGGATATTTTTGGAAAGAAAAAGACCTAGAGCCGCGGGATCTGCGGGGCGGCGCTTTTGGGCAGATGCCCTGTGAGGCGCGCATCAGGGGCGACTTCAACCGCGCGTTTGTAGGGCACAAAGCCCGAGCGGATATAAAAGGCCAGCGCTTTGGGGTGATCGAGGGTGCAGGTGTGCACAAAAAGCCGCGAGATATCCTCATCCCAGGCCCGTGTCAGCGCCTCGTTCATCAGCCAACGCCCCGCCTGACCGCCGACGTGCTCTGGCGTCAGACCGAAAAACGCCAGCTCACAGCCCGTATCGGCGCGAAAATCAAGTTCCAGCAGCCCCGCCTGTTCTGCGCCGCTCATGGCCACATAAAGATGCACCCTCGGGTCAGATAGAACCGCGAGCAAAGCCGCATCCGTCATCTCAAGGCGGCTTGACCAGAGATAATCGCCCCCGACCTTTTCAAACAGCGCCCGATAGCGCGCCGCGTCGGGCGTTGTGATCCGCGTGAGACGAAGCCCCCCCGCCGCACAGGGCCGCAGCGGCGGGCGCGCGTGCATCTCAAGGTAAGTCACAACCGAGGCCGTATAGCCCTCGGGCAACTCATGATATCCGCTTTCAAGCATTTTTCGCAGCCTTTCTGGCCTTCTTCTCATCAGCCACTTTCTGCGCCAGATCGCGCGCAATCGCGAAAGCGCCTTTGATTTTGTCGCCGTCACTCTTCCAGTCGCGGCGCACAACGATCTTGTTGTCTTTGACCTTGGCCAGCCCCTTCTGGTCGCGGATAAACTCGACAAGCCCCACCGGCGAGGCGAATTTGTCGTTGTGAAACTGCACAGTCGCGCCCTTCGGTCCGCCGTCAAGCTTGGCAATGCCTGCCTTCTTGCACATCGCCTTAATGCGCACGACAAGGAGCAATGTGTTCACTTCGCGCGGCAAGGGCCCGAAGCGGTCAATCAGCTCGGCAGCGAAGCCCTCTAGTTCAACTTTGCCGTCCAACCCACTGAGACGGCGATACAATCCGAGACGCACATCCAGATCAGGCACATAATTTTCAGGGATCAACACAGGGACACCCAGCCCGATCGAGGGCGACCAGTCGCCCGCCTCCACAATGCCCTCGGCCTCGCCCGCGCGGATCTTGGCAATCGCCTCTTCCAACATCGACTGATAAAGCTCATAGCCCACATCGCGCATCTGGCCGGATTGCTCTTCACCAAGCAGGTTGCCCGCGCCGCGAATGTCCAAGTCCTGTGACGCAAGCGTAAAGCCCGCACCCAGCGTATCAAGGCTCCCAAGAACGCGCAGACGCTTCTCGGCGGTGGCGGTCAAAGGCTTCCTTGGCCGCGTTGTCAGATAGGCATAGGCGCGGGTTTTGGAGCGGCCCACCCGCCCTCTGATCTGGTAGAGCTGCGCCAGACCAAACATATCAGCACGGTGAATAACCATCGTATTGGCGGTCGGAATATCAAGCCCACTCTCCACAATCGTCGTCGCCAAAAGCACATCATATTTGCCGTCGTAAAAAGCGTTCATCCGCTCATCAAGCTCGCCCGCCGCCATCTGCCCATGCGCCACAATATAGCTCACTTCCGGCACATGGGTTTTGAGGAAATCCTCAATCTCGGGCAAATCCGTGATGCGTGGCACCACATAAAAACTCTGGCCGCCGCGATAATGCTCGCGCAAGAGCGCCTCGCGGATCGTCACCCCGTCAAATTCGCTCACATAGGTGCGAATGGCGAGACGGTCCACAGGCGGCGTGCCAATGATACTCAGATCGCGCACCCCCGACAAAGACAGCTGAAGCGTGCGCGGAATAGGCGTCGCCGTGAGCGTCAGCACGTGCACATCCGAGCGCAGCTCCTTGAGGCGCTCCTTATGTGCGACGCCAAAATGCTGCTCCTCGTCAATGATCAGCAGGCCCAAATCGCGAAAGCGCGTGTCTTTGGCCAAAAGCGCGTGCGTCCCGATCACAATATCAACCGTGCCGTCTTTCATGCCCGCGCGGGTGAGCTTGGCGTCCTTTGCGCTGACAAACCGGCTCAGCGGGCGCACCTGCAAGGGAAAGCCGCGAAAGCGCTCGGCAAAGCTTTTGTAATGCTGACGCGCCAGCAAAGTCGTCGGCGCAATCACCGCAACTTGCGCGCCCTGCATCGCAGCAATAAAGGCCGCGCGCATCGCCACTTCGGTTTTGCCAAAGCCGACATCGCCACAAATCAGACGGTCCATCGGCTGGCCAGAGCCAAGATCGTTTAGCACATCTTCAATCGCGGCGAGCTGGTCATCGGTTTCCTGATAGGGAAAGCGCGCGGCAAACTCTTCCCAAGCGTGCGCCATCGGCTCCATAATCGGCGCACGGCGCAGCGCACGCTCGGCCGCAACCCGAATGAGCTTATCCGCCATCTCGCGAATGCGCTCTTTAAGGCGGGCCTTTTTCGACTGCCACGCGCCGCCGCCGAGACGGTCCAGCAAGCCTTCTTCATGGCCATAGCGGCTCAAGAGTTCGATATTTTCAACCGGAAGATAAAGCGTTGAGTTTTCGGCATATTCAAGCTTGAGGCACTCATGCGCCGCGCCCAAAGCCGTAACAACTTCAAGGCCGTGATAGCGCCCGACGCCGTGATCGACATGAACAATCAGATCGCCCGCAGAGAGGCTCTGGGCTTCGGTCAGGAAGTTTTCGGCTGTGCGCTTGCGGCGCGGCGCGCGGATAAGCCTGTCGCCCAAAATGTCCTGCTCGGCGATGACAACCAGATCAGGCGTCTCAAAGCCCTGCTCAAGCGGCCAGACGGCCAGATGAAGCCCGCGTTTGCCAATCCGGCGGGCGTCCTTGACAGTGACCGCGCCGATCAGACCTTCATCATCAAGCAGACCTTCGATCCGCTCACGCGCGCCCTCTGAGTAGCTCGCGAGAAGCACAGGTTTTTCGCCCATTTTGGCGAGGATATGGTCTTTCAGAACGCTGAACAGATTGGTGTTTTCCTGCTGACGCTCGGGGGCAAAGTTGCGCCCGATCCGCCCGCCTGCGTCTATCACGCCCGCACCCGTGGGCTGGGGCAATGTCACAAGCTTGAGCGCGCGCAACGGCGCTATGGCTTTGGCCCAAGCCGCCTCATCAAGGTAAAGCTGTTCTGCTGGCACAGGCTTATAGACAGAGTCCATCCGCCCGCGCGCGCCAAGCGCGATCTTGCGGGTTTCGTATTGGTCGACAATGCCCTCCCACCGCGCCTCGCGCTTGGCATCAAGACCCTCATCAAAGGTCAGCCTGGCATTTGGCACATAGTCAAACAGCGTTTCCAGACGCTCATGGAAGAAGGGCAGCCAATGCTCGACCCCTGCGTGTTTGCGCCCCGCCGAGACGGCCTCATAAAGCGGATCATCGGTGCCCGCCGCACCAAATTCGAGGCGGTAGTTCTGGCGAAACCGCGTGATCGAGGCCTCATCAAGCAAGACTTCGGAGACAGGCGCAAGCTCGACGCCACCTAGGGTCTCGGTGGTGCGTTGCGTGGCCGCATCAAAGCGGCGCACCCCGTCAAGCACATCGCCAAAGAAATCAAGCCTGACAGGCCCGCCATCGCCGGGCGGAAAAATATCAATGATCCCGCCGCGAATGGCGTAATCGCCGGGCTCCGTAACGGTGGGGCTTTGCGAGAAGCCCATGCGCACCAAAAAGTTGCGCAAAGCCTCCTCATTGACGCGCTCCCCCACCGTGGCCTTGAACGCCGCCTCGCGCAGCACCTCGCGCGCGGGAATATACTGCATCGCCGCACTCAGCGTGGTCAGCAGGATATAGCGCTGCGGCATCTCATGCACGAGCGCCGCCAGAGTGGCCATCCGCGCCGCCGAAATATCAGGGTTGGGCGACACACGGTCATAGGGCAGACAATCCCACCCTGGAAAGGCAAAGACAGGCAGATCAGGCGCATAAAACTGCAAACTCGCGCGCATCATCGCCAGCCGCTTGTCATCGCGCGCAATATGCAAGGCCGCGCCCGCCTTTTCGGCCTCCGCCACCAGAAGCTGCGCATCAAAGCCCTCAGGCGCACCGCTCACGGTGATATGGTCTGTCCCCAGCTTGGCCATATCCTAGCCCAGCACGCCATAGGTGAGGTTCTGATACATCCCCCAAAGCGCCGTCACAAAGATCGAGATCATCCCGATCACCTGTGTGATGGTGCGCTGACGAAACATCAGCTGTTGTAGCCGCGCCCCCGCCGCATCTTCCTCACGGATCAGCCGCGCCGTCGACAAAGACAAAGCCCCAATCAGCGACATCGGAAACCCGAGCAAAAACAAAGCCTGCGCAAATTCATAGCCATAAAGAAACCCCAACATTCCGAGCATCGTCAGGAAAAAGCAGGCAAACCCCAAAAGCCAAAGCCCCGAGACCGAGCCAATATGCAGCAAACGGTTGGTGTTGATCCGCACGATATCCAATAAGTCGTCCTCATATTGCCCGCTATCGCGCTGCGCCCGCAAAACCATATCCCACGGCACCCCCAAGACCCAATGCGAGGTCGTCGACCACATCACAGCCAAGGCAATCCAGAACCAAAGGTTGCTGAACGAGCGCATATCAATCAGCTCAAAAACCGTAGAATACCAGTCCAAGGCCCGCGCCCCTCACATTGTTTCGCCCCTCATAGCGCGCGTTTCTGGCAATTCCAACCTTGAGGTGGCGCAATTTCCATGACAGTTTCAGCACGCATAGATTTTCGGAGAGACACGATGCGCGCGATCCAGGCCCCCTTCCCCGCAACACGGCTGCGCCGCACCCGTCAAAGCGAAGGCATCCGCGCGCTTGTGGCCGAAAACACCCTCTCCCCAAGCGATCTGATCTGGCCGCTCTTCGTGCGCGATGGCGCAGGCGTAGAAGAGCCTGTGCCCTCCATGCCGGGCGTGATGCGCCGCTCGGTTGATAAAGTGGTCGAGGCCGCCCGCGAGGCCAAGGCCCTCGGCATTCCCGCAATCTGCCTCTTCCCCTATACAGACACCGCCCATCGCACCGCCGATTGCGCCGAGGCGTGGAACCCTGACAATCTCTCCAACCGCGCCACCCGTGCCGTCAAAGCGGCTGTGCCAGAAATCGCGGTGATGACAGATGTCGCGCTTGATCCTTACTCTGACACAGGCCATGACGGCTTTGTCGTCGATGGCAAAATCGTCAATGACGAAACAATAGACGCGCTGATCAAACAGGCCCTCTCCCAAGCCGAGGCTGGCGTCGATATCATCGGCCCCTCTGATATGATGGATGGCCGGATCGGGGCCCTGCGCGCCGCCCTTGAGGGCGCTGGGCACAAAGATGTGCTCCTGCTCTCCTATGCCGCCAAATATGCCTCGGCCTTTTACGGCCCCTTCCGCGACGCGGTCGGCGCGGCCGATGCGCTCAAAGGCGATAAGAAAACCTACCAGATGAACCCCGCCAATTCCGACGAAGCCCTGCGCTGCGTTGAGCGCGACCTTTCTGAGGGCGCCGATATGGTCATGGTCAAACCGGGGATGCCCTACTTGGACATCTGTCGCCGCGTCAAAGAGGCTTTTGGCGCGCCGACCTACGCCTATCAGGTCTCTGGCGAATACGCGATGATAGAGGCCGCGGCGCAAAACGGCTGGATTGATGGCGACAAGGCGATGATGGAAAGCCTAATGTGCTTCAAACGCGCAGGCTGCAACGGCATCCTGACGTATTTTGCCCCCCGCGCCGCACGGCTCTTGGGCTCCTAAACGGCCCCAAACTCGCCTCAAAGGCGATTGATCGGGCAGATTTACGCTCAATTTTTAGAGTTTGGGGTGACAGCACCGCTCAAAAGGCGTATGATTAATACAAGCTGGGCAAAACCAGCACTTTATTCAGGCAATACGGCAGTGAAATCATGACAATACTTTCTCGCAGATCTTTTGCGCTTGGCGCAGTCGTTAGCACAGCTCTTCTGGCGGGCTGCGGCAACGGCGTCGGCTCCAAGGGCAGCGCCTCTATTGATGCGCGCGTTGAGCAGACCCTCAATTTCCTCTACGGCCAATACCCCTCCACACAGGATTTGGCGCAAAAATCAGCAGGTATGCTGGTGATGCCACTGGTCACAGAGGCAGGCTTCGGGATCGGCGGCGGCTACGGGCGCGGCGCCTTGCGGGTCAATGATGTCACGGTCGATTATTACTCCGCCACCAAAGGCAGCGTCGGCCTTCAGATCGGCGCACAGCAATACGCCCATGTTCTCTTTTTCATGACAGATGACGCCTTGATGAATTTCCGCCGCTCCAGCGGCTGGGCCGCAGGGGCAGATGTGGAATATGTCTTCCGAGATCAGGGCGAAAACATTCGCGCCGAAACAACCACAGCGACCTCTCCTGTGCTGGCCGTGATCTTCGGACAAGCGGGCCTGCTCGCAGGCGCGTCTTTGGAAGGTGTGAAATACAGCCGCATCATTCCCTAACCGATCTGGGCCGCGGGTCTTCTCCCACCCGCAAGCGCCCATAAGTCTCCCTCCCCAGACGATCGGGGGGGGCTTTTTCTGGGCAGCATCTCCCTTTTGGCGTGAGACAAAACACATAAGCAACAACAGCTGCGCCAAGACAGCCGCGCGCCGTCAGCCGTCTCCCGCCGCCCTTTCTTTTTGCCAAAAATATCCAAATCAACGGCCCGCACCACGGGCTGCCTTTGCGTTGACGTGCTCCGCCGCATCAAGACCTGTAAACATTCTCCTATAGCTGCGCACGCGGCCTTAGCTAATTTTCTCTTAACACAAGCGGTGTTTGGGGGGTGCACGCCCGGTGCACACAAAGTGCACGCTTATCACCCCCCTAGAATCAGCCGCTCCAAGCGGCGTTAACCAAGCGGTGCGCAGCCTTAACGATTGGCATATTTTAAGCGCTCCGCATCGCGTCGCGCTCAGCAGCTACAATTTCAAACTAAAAGTCATTAAATATCAATGTATTAACCCCATAATCCGCAGTCAGCCCAAATGAGCCAGCCCGCCCCCATTGCACCCTATATCATGGCTCTGATATAAGAATTACAACAAGATATAGATCCACAGGACAGGCGAGAAAATCACGTGAACGACACGCCCGAAACACCTGAAAACAAAGACGAAAACACGCCTGCGCGTTACGTCTATGATGGCCCCAAAATCTCGATCGTCGATGAGATGAAAAGCTCCTATCTCGATTACGCCATGAGCGTGATCGTGAGCCGCGCGATTCCCGACCTCAGAGACGGCCTCAAACCCGTGCACCGCCGCATCCTGTATGCCATGCACGAAACCAACAACGCGCATGACAAGCCCTACCGCAAATCAGCCCGTCCTGTGGGCGATGTGATGGGTAAATATCACCCGCACGGGGACTCCGCGATCTATGACGCGCTGGTGCGTATGGCGCAGGATTTTTCGATGTCGCTGCCGCTTCTGGACGGTCAGGGCAACTTTGGCTCCATGGACGGCGATAACGCCGCCGCGATGCGCTATACGGAAGTGCGCATGGACAAGCCCGCCGCCTTTATTCTGGCGGACATCGACAAAGACACCGTTGATTTTCAAGACAATTATGACGGCAAAGACCGCGAGCCGACGGTTCTTCCCGCACGTTTTCCCAATATGCTGGTCAATGGCGCGGGCGGGATTGCGGTTGGGATGGCGACCAATATTCCGCCGCATAATCTTGGTGAAGTGGTTGATGCCTGCCTTGCCCTGATCGAGCAGCCCGACCTTTCCAGCGAGCAATTGATCGACTATGTGCCCGGCCCCGATTTCCCCACAGGCGGGATCATGCTGGGCCGCACAGGCGCGCGCAAAGCCTATCTTGAGGGCCGTGGCAGCGTCGTCATTCGCGCCAAAACCCGCGTCGAGGAGATCCGCAAAGACCGCTTTGCCATTGTGATCGACGAGATCCCCTATCAGGTTAACAAAGCGACGATGATCGAACGCATCGCCGAAGCCGCCCGCGACAAGAAAATTGAAGGCATCTCCCACGTCCAAGACGAATCCGACCGCAACGGCGTCCGCGTCGTCGTCGAGCTCAAACGGGATGCGACGGCCGAGGTTGTGCTCAACCAGTTGTTCCGGTTTACGCCCATGCAAACCTACTTTGGCTGCAATATGCTGGCGCTCAATGGTGGCCGCCCCGAGCAGCTCACACTGCGCAATTTCTTGACGTATTTCATAGACTTCCGCGAAGATGTTGTTGCACGTCGCACAGCTTACGAGCTTCGTAAAGCGCGGGAACGCAGTCATATCCTCTGTGGCTTGGCCGTTGCCGTTTCCAACGTCGATGAGGTCGTCGCCACGATCCGCGCCTCCGCCGATGCCGCCGAAGCGCGCTTCAAACTGATGGAACGCCGCTGGCCTGCGGGC
>P_2C_Liq_3_UnCtyDRAFT_100611_pt1 | contig 10276 bp, 4 predicted proteins | sample Pon2CUnioCityCA_3_FD_9720 | JGI IMG/M metagenome (IMG submission 9720)
ATCGTGCCCCACAAAATCACTATCCGCCATCACCAGCGATGTCTCAGGCTTCAAACAAGCCAAAGCATCAGGAACCGTTGCGCAGCGCTCTACAGCCAAACCAAGCTTTGTCATTTGCTTTTGAGCCAGCTCAGCCAAAATATCAGAGGGTTCAAGCAACAAGGCCTTACCATGGATGGGCTTTAGCGTGCTTGTTTCGGCTTGAGCTTCGGTCGCCAGCTCCACCTTGAAGCCAAAACTGGAGCCAACCCCGACTTCGGAATCCACCCAAATCTCGCCACCCATCATTTTGACAAGCTTCTGGCTTATCGCAAGGCCCAGCCCCGTACCCTCATACGCGCGGTTGCGCTCATCTTCCACTTGATTGAACTCGCCAAAGACATGCGCAAGCTTGTCTTCAGGGATACCGATACCTGTGTCTTGCACGGTGACATGCACCCGCGTCTTGCGCGCCGCCGCATCAAAGACACCAACAACCCGCACCAGCACATGCCCTGCACTGGTAAACTTCACGGCATTGCCGATCAGATTTGTCAGCACTTGCCGCAGCCGCCCCACATCGCCCACAAACCGGGTCGGCATGAACAAGTCATAATCCACAACAATCTGCACATCTTTGCCCTGCAAGGCGGGCTGCATCAAAAGAACAACCTCGTGGATCGCAGTGTCCAGATCAAACGGCTGCTGCTGTAGCACCATCTTTTCCGCATCCAGCTTGGAGAAATCGAGCACATCATTGATGATCACCAAAAGGGCTTCACCTGAGTTTTTGATCGTCTTGGCAAAAAGCTCCTGCTCTTCGTCCAGAGCGGTATCCATAAGAAGCTCGGCCATCCCGACAACACCGTTCATGGGTGTGCGGATTTCATGGCTCATATTAGCGAGGAAAGCCGACTTGGCGCGCGCGGAACTTTCGGCACTGTCGCGGGCCTCTCTTAGATCGCGCTGGTAACGCACAGTTTCGGAGATATTAAGCGCGAGGCTCACCACATCGCCACCGTGCCCGCGCTGGTCAATAAGTTTGACATATTCTCCATTCCAGAGCCGGATCGTCTCTGGAGCGGGGTCGATGCTTTGCCAGCGTGCCAGCATCCGCGCGCGCCATTCTGCTGGCGCCTCGCCTGCAAGGTCAACGATGCCCTCATCGGTGAGCAACTGTAGAAGCGTGATGTAGGTTACCCCGTCGTTACCTCTTCCAGCCCGTCAAACGCCCAAAGGTAGGCTTTGTTGGCCATGATCATCTGGCTGTCAGAATTAAAAAAGGCAAACCCGTCATTGATCGACTGGATCGAAAGCCAAAGCCTGCGTTCGGCAATCTCGATCTTTTTGTTCGCAACAGACAGGTCAGACTTAACCCGCTGGTTTTCATCGCGCACATTTTTGACTTCGGCACGTGTCTCGACAATCTGGGCAGAGAGCATTTTGGCATGCGCCCCCAGCTTCTGGTTTGCCGCAAAAAGCTCGGCCTGCTTCTGCTCAAGCAGGCGCTCGGCCGCAAGCCGCGCGCGCCTTTCTTGCGTGAGCTTGTCCACCAGGCTCATTTGCTTCTCCACCATGCTGCGAGTGTCTTACCCACAAACTAGCCCAAACAACGTGAAGACCTGTTTAACGACGATGCAAAACATTGCGTGAAATGGTCTTACCGTGCGACGATAAAGACGACTCACGGAGGGTTTCATGAAAAAATTTATCGCCACGCTGTTCCTTTTGCTCATTTCAAGCTCGTTGGCGGTGGCTCAAGCCGTTCTACCTGAGCGGCACATGACCGTTTTTCTCAACACAGACCTTGTCGGAAACGACCTTCAACAGCTCTTTGATACTGACGAGCCCTCCTGCCAGCGCGCATGCATCGCCCTTGAAGCCTGTGTCGCCTACACCTTCAACACCAAGTCGAATGCCTGTTTTCCCAAGTCTGGCGCATACGACCAGCTGTTTTTTGAGGGCGCCAAATCTGTCGCAATGCGCCCCATGCGCCTGAGGTGATCGCCCTGGCCGAAACCCGCGCCCAAGAGCTGAGCTTCCTGAAACCGCGTGATCTGCAAAACGCCCGCGCCTTCGCCGCAGGGCTGGCAGACAAGCACCCCGACGCCCAGTGGAGCACCACCGCAATGCGCGACACCGCCAGAGACCGTGCAGTCACAGGTGATCTCTTTTCCGCATGGCGCTGGATGGGAGCTGTCACAGCCCGTACAGACACAGCCGAAGACTGGGCCAGCTACAGCGGTTTTATTGATCGGTACAAGCCTTCCCAACGCAGCGACAGACGCCGCTTCACCAACGATGCCCTGATGGCTTCTATCAACGCATATCTGCGCGCAAGCGCAGCAGAAACACGCGCCCAAGCCCTCCAGACCATGGCCAACACATTGCAAGAGCTGGGCCGCGGTCGTGATATGATTCCGGCATTAAAGCTGGCTCAGTCTCTCTCGTCAGCACCCGAAATTTCTGTTGCGCTTGCCGAAGCACGTTCCAAATACGGCTTCCGCATTGTGACAACTGACGTTGAAGCCGAAACCGCAAACCCCAAGATCTGCGTGGAGTTCAATGAGCCGCTCTCCAAAGATGAAGAAGATTTCGCACGGTTCCTCGCCCTCCCTGACCCCCGGTTTGCCGTTCAGGCCGAGGGCGATGAACTCTGCATTTCAGGTGTTGAATTCGGATCACGCTACAGCGTCACCTTTCGCGCCGGCCTGCCCGCGCAAAGCGGCGAGGGGCTCGACCGCGATGTGATCCAGAGCTTCTATGTGCGCGACCGCGTGGCAAGCGCAAGCTTCCCGGGCCGTGGCTACGTGCTGCCTCTTGGCGGCGAGGCAAGCCTGCCTGTACAAACGGTCAACGCGCCCGAACTTGACCTGACCCTGCGCCGCGTCAGCGACCGTAACCTGCTGCGCGCCATGCAAGACGGACTGTTTGCGCAGCCGCTCTACCGCTATCAAGAGAGTCAGCTAGGTGGCGTCATCGGCGACGAAATCTGGAGCGGCACAGGCCTGACCGATGGTGCCCTCAACCAAGACGTCACAACGCGCCTACCCATTGGCGAGGCCATCGCAGGCCAGCCTGCAGGCATCTATGTTTTGAGCGCCGCAGTCAAAGGCGACACGGAGCCGTATAACAGCGTCGCTCAGCAATGGTTTGTACTGTCTGACATTGGCCTCAGCACCGCAGCAGGCAATGACGGCCTCCATGTCTTTGTAAAAAGCCTCAAGACAGCGCAGCCAATGAGTGAAACGAAAGTTCAACTTGTGTCGCGTGCCAACCGTATTATCGCCGAGGCCATGACAGACGCGTCTGGCGCGGCACAGTTCCCCGCCGCGCTCACAGCAGGCAAAAGCGGCGCTGAACCAGCCATGGTCTTGGCGCATAGCGGCAACGAAGACTTGGCATTCCTCTCTCTGACAGACCCGGCATTTGACCTCTCCGACAGGGGCGTCTCCGGCCGAATGCCCCCAAAGCGCTTGATCTGTTTTTGACAACCGACAGGGGAGCCTACCGCGCAGGCGACACGATATTCGCAACAACGCTGGTCCGTAACACGAAAGCAGAGGCCCTCGAAGACCTCCCTATAACAGCGGTGCTGTTGCGCCCTGACGGTGTCGAATACAGCCGCCAGCTCTCGGCCCAAGGCAACGCGGGAGGTCACGTCTTTGCCATGCCCGTCGCCACAAGTGCGCCACGTGGCGCTTGGACGCTTGAGATGCGCAGCGCAGCAGACGGAGATGCCCTGACAAGCACAACTGTTCTGGTGGCAGATTTTCTGCCCGAGCGTATCGACTTTGACATCGAAATTGAAGCCACCGAACTCAGCGCAGACATGCCCACAAATGCCAGGCTCAAGGCCGCCTATCTCTTTGGTGCGCCTGCCGCCGATCTCACGGTCGAGGGCCGCATCAGCCTGAGTGCCAACCGCACGCTCGAGGCCTACCCGGGCTTTACCTTCGGGCCTTACACAGCCGGCTTCCGCACGGTGTCTGATGCCCTGCCCTCCACTCAAACAGACGCAACAGGCACCGCAACAATCCCCCTCGCCTTGCCAAAGGCCGACGCCTTGGGCCTGCCGCTGGAAGCCACAGTGCGCCTGCAAGTTGCCGAGGGCTCAGGCCGCCCTGTCGAGCGCAGTGCAACACGCCCCGTGCAAAGCACAACACCCCTCGTGGGCCTCAAGCCACTGTTTGACGGCGTTGTCTCCGAAGGCACCGAAGCCACGTTTGATATCATGGTGCTCGCGGCCAACCGCATCCCCATGTCGGCAGACGCACGCTGGACTCTCAACCGCGTTAACACGCGCTACCAATGGTATGAACAAAACGGCAATTGGAACTGGGAACCTATCATAACCCGCACCAAAGAGCTGTCAGGCCAAGTGAGCTTGGCAGGTGGCAAAGGCACCGTGACTGCCCCTGTTGACTGGGGCGAATACGAGCTTGTCGTCGAGCTAGAAGGGCGTGCCTACAGCTCGGCCTCAGACTCATTTTATGCAGGCTGGTACAACGTTGGCGGCGCAGTCAGCACCCCTGACACACTAGAGCTGTCTCTTGATCGTGAAAGCTACACAGTGGGCGATGACGTTCAACTCCGCGTGCTGCCCCGCAGCGCTGGCACAGCCATGGTACAAGTCATGTCAGACCGTCTCATCTCCACCAAGATGGTTGATCTGACCGCAGGAGAAAATCTCATCCCGATGCAAGTCAGCGCAGACTGGGGCGCAGGCGCCTATGTCACTGTCACCCACATCAGCCCGATGGGTATGGCCGACAGCTTCCTGCAAACCCGCTCTATAGGCCTTGCCTACGCAAGTGTTGACCCCGCCGATAAGGCGCTTGATGTGGAGCTGCTCTCTCTTGATCTCACCAAGCCGCGCCAACCTCTTCAGGTGGCCATCAAAGCAAACAACGTGGCCGCAGGAGAAACCGCTTTTGTGACCCTCGCAGCCGTGGATGCAGGTATCCTCAACCTCACAGGTTTTGAGCCGCCCGCACCCAAAGAGCACTACTTTGGCAAACGCAAACTCGGTGTCGAACTGCGCGACATTTATGGCCGTCTGATTGATGCCTCCAAAGGCAACCTCGGGCGCATCCGCTCAGGTGGAGATGCTGGCGGAGCAGCAGGCCTTGAAGGCCCGCCCCCGACTGACGAGCTTGTCACCTTCTTCCAGGGCCCTGTCGAAATCGGGGCAGATGGAATGGCAAATATTGCATTTGACGTGCCCGAGTTCAACGGCACCTTGCGGCTCATGGCTGTTGTCTGGTCGCCCACCGGCGTTGGTGCGGCAAGCAAAGATGTGATCATACGAGATCCGATTGTGCTAAGCGCCAGCTTGCCAAACCATCTCTCGCCCGGCGACCAAAGCCAGCTGCGCCTTGAGATCACCCATGCAGATGGCCCGACAGGTGCTGTTGGCCTTGAGCTGGCCTCCACGGCGATTGAGCTGGTCAAAAGCAGCTTGCCTGCCAAGCTCTCGCTTGGCGAGGGCGAACAGGCTGTCTTCACCGTGCCTATGAGCGCTGCAACCGAGGGGGATCATGAGATCACAATCACTCTGACATCGCCTGAAGGAGAGACCCTCACAAAGACGCTCACACTTCCTGTGCGCCGCCTTGACCCCGAAGTCTCCACAACCCGCCGCCTCTCTCTGGCGGGGGCAAAGAGCTTTCTTCTGGATGCCAATCTGACAGAAGCTTACCGCGGCGAAACGACCCGCGCGCTGGTATCTGCAGGGCCAATCGCAAAGTTCGATGTTGCCAGCCTTCTGGCCAAACTCGACCGCTACCCTTACGGCTGCACCGAGCAGCTCACCTCGACAGCCATGCCGCTGCTCTACTTCTCTGCTGTCACAGAGGGCCTCGGCCTGACCCAACGCAGCGATGTGAACGAACGCGTTGAAAAAGCTGTTGCACGCATCCTGACACGGCAGTCCTCTTCTGGCAGCTTTGGCCTTTGGTACCCCGGGTCTGGAGACCTGTGGCTTGACGCCTATGTCACCGACTTTCTCAGCCGCACCCGCGCCCAAGGCCTGAATGTGCCTGACCTCGCCTTCAAGAATGCGCTCGGCAACCTCACCAACCGCGTGAACAATTATGGCGACTTTGACAGTGAGGGCGGCGACCTGGCCTACGCGCTTTATGTTCTGGCCCGAGAAGGCCAAACAGCTGTGTCTGATCTGCGCTACTATGCCGATGTGAAGGAACGGGCCTTTAACACACCGATGGGAAAGGCCCAGCTGGGAGCCGCTCTTGCCTATCACGGCGATCAGCTGCGCGCAGATGCCATGTTCACCAGCGCCGTTGAGGCAATCTCGCGCATGGCAGGGCCACAAAGCTACACGTGGCGCGCCGATTACGGCACCCGCCACCGCGACACAGCCGCAGTGATTGCCCTTGGTCAGGAAGCCGGCAGCAAGGCCGTAAATCTTGCAGCCCTCGCCGAGCGGATCACAGGCGATACAGGCCGCCACTCAACTCAAGAGATGGTCTGGACATTGCTCGCCGTTGACTCACTCCTTGGCGCAGCGCCAAGCCTCACGCTCAATGGTGAGAGCCTCGATCTGCCTGTTTTACAACTTGATCACGCAGAGCTGCTGCAAGGCCAGACCCTGACAAACACAAACAATGACGCGACAGACATCACCCTTACAACCTTTGGTGTGCCCCGCGTGGCGCCAGAGGCGGGGGGCTATGGCTACAGCATCACACGCCAGTATTACACGCTCGATGGTGTGCCTGTTGACGCACTTGATGTGGTTGCGGGTGAGCGCTTGGTCACCCATCTCAAGGTCAACTCTTTTGAGAACGCATCCGCACGCCTCATGATCAACGATCCGCTCCCGGCGGGCTTTGAAATCGACAATCCCAACCTCTTGCAAAGCGGTGACATTGGCGCGCTCAGCTGGCTGACCCCGTCACGCACCGAGACCACCGAGTTCCGCGCCGAGCGCTTTCTCGCCGCAGTCAATGCAAGCGCGCGTGAAACTGTCGAGCTGGCCTATATCGTGCGCGCTGTCACACCGGGGCGTTACCACCACGCGCCAGCCACGGTCGAGGACATGTACCGCCCGATCTATCGCGCTCACACCGCAGCAGGCGAGGTGACAGTATCGCCAAAATGATCCGTCATGCTGTGCTCGCCGCAACCTGCGCCATGGCCCTCTTTGCAGGCGCACATGACGGGCTGAACCGCTGGACACAAGACGCAGTGCTTCCCCCGCTGCTTCACGAAACCTCGGTGGAAGTGCGCGCGCGTGGCGGAGAGCTTCTCCGCGCCTTTCCTGTGGAAGACGGGCGCTGGCGGCTCGCCACACGGATAGCTGATGTTGACCCGACCTATATTGAGGCGCTCCTGGCCTATGAAGACAAGCGCTTCTTTCAACACAGAGGTGTCGACGCCCGCGCGCTCATTAGGGCCAGCTGGCAAGCGCTCTGGAACGGTCGCATTGTCTCGGGCGGATCAACTCTCACCATGCAAGTCGCACGGCTGCTCGAAAATGGCCGCACAGGAAGCTGGAGCGGAAAATTGCGCCAAATGCAGCTGGCACTGGCGCTCGAACAGCGGCTCAGCAAAGAAGAAATCCTCACGCTTTACCTCACCCACGCGCCCTTTGGTGGCAACCTGGAAGGCGTGCGTGCAGCCAGTTATGCCTACTTCGGCAAAGAGCCAAAGCGCCTCACGCCTGCGCAAATCGCTCTGCTGGTTACCCTGCCCCAAGCGCCAGAAGCCCGACGGCCCGACCGCGCCGCACGCGTGGCCCAAGCCGCGCGCGATGCGGCTCTGGAACGCCTTGAAGAGGCAGGGGTATTTCATTCAGAAGCCACCTCTGCTGCACGCCGCACCGCGGTTTCCTCCAGCCTCAAACCGTTTCCAGCCACAGCCTTTCACACCACCGAGCGCGCACGGCTTGAGCAGCCAGAACAAGCGCAGATCTCGCTGACACTTGATGCTGGGCTTCAAAACCGCCTTGAAAGCCTCGCAGCCTCACATCTCAACCGCCTTGAGCCCAACGTCACCATCGCGCTTATGGTGGCCGATCACACAAGCGGCGAGATCCTTGCGTCTGTTGGCTCTGCCGCTGAAATAGACGACACCGCCCGCAAGGCCTACATCGACATGACCCGCGCAACCCGGTCCCCCGGATCGGCGCTCAAACCACTGGTCTACGCCATGGCGTTCGACCTCGGCTTGGCCCACCCCGAAACCCTCATCAAAGATGCCCCCGTGCGCTTTGGCACCTATACGCCGAGCAACTTTGACGGCCAGTTTCGCGGCGAAATCAAGCTGCGCGAAGCGTTGCAACTCTCGCTCAACATTCCCGTCGTTAGCCTGCTCGAGCGCATTGGCCCCGAGCGCTTCATGCAACGGCTGGAGCGCGCGGGGCTGCAGCCGCAGCTACAAGGCAGCAAGGCTGGCCTAGCCGTCGGGCTTGGCGGCGTCGGGCTTTCTCTGCACGATCTGGTCACACTTTACGCCAGCTTTGCCCAACACGGCAGGGCCGTTACACTCAGCCAATATGCGCCACAGCCTGCAAGCGGCCAACGCGTCACAGCCTCTGCCGCCGCATGGCAAGTTGGCGAAATCCTGTCTTCAGCCCCGCTGGAAAATGCACAGCTCAACCATGGCATCGCCTTCAAGACAGGCACGTCATATGGCTACCGTGACAACTGGGCCCTGGGCTATGACGGGCGCTATGTTGTCGGCGTCTGGGTGGGCCGCGCCGACGGTACGCCCATGCAACAGGCCTTTGCGCGCAGCACCGCGGCCCCTTTGCTGGCGCAAGTCTTTCAATACGTCGCACCACAAATAGCCCCCTTGGCGCCTCCGCCTCCAGAAACGCTCATCGTGAGCAACGCACAATTGCCACAGCCCCTACAACGCTTTGAAACCCGCGATGCGCTCAAACGGGCTGACGCCAGCCGCCCCGACATCGTCTTTCCTCCGTCAGGCGCACGGCTCGCTGCTGACCCCGAGCTACCGCTCATTCTCAAGCTACGCGGCGGCACACCGCCCTATGCGGTCTTTGCCAACGGGGAGATAAAAGCGCTTGGGCTGCACAGCCGAGAGGCTTCCCTCGGGCCTATGACCCAAGGTTTTTTTGAGCTGAGCGTGGTGGATGCAGAGGGCCGCGCAACCCGCGCCTCTATCGAGATCAGATAGCTTCAATCGCAAGGGCAATACCCTGCCCGCCACCGATACACATCGTGATCAAGGCGCGCTTGCCGCCGATCCGCTCAAGCTCGTAGAGCGCTTTCAAAGTGATGATTGCACCTGTCGCGCCCACAGGGTGCCCCAGCGCGATTGCGCCACCGTTGGGGTTTACCTTTGCAGGGTCAAGACCCAGCTCTTTGTTCACCGCAAGCGCTTGCGCCGCGAAGGCTTCGTTGCTTTCAATCACATCAAAATCTGCAAGGCTCAGGCCCGTACGCGCCAACAGGTTTTGTACCGCAGGTACAGGGCCAATCCCCATAACCTCAGGGCGCACACCCGCATGGGCGTAGCCCAAAACACGGGCACGCGGTTTGAGCCCGGCAGCCTCCGCCGCGTCAGCGCGGGCAAGCACCATAGCCGCCGCGCCGTCGTTGATGCCTGAGGCGTTGCCGGCGGTGACGGTGCCGTCTTTCTGGAAGACGGTGCGCAAGCTTGCGAGGGCCTCGGGGGTTGTGGCCTTGGGGTGTTCATCCACGTCAAAGGGCACCATGTCGCGCTTCACGCGCACCTCGACAGGCACGATCTGGCTGGCAAAATACCCCGCCTCGATCGCCTTTGCGGCGCGGATCTGGCTCTCCATTGCGAAGGCGTCTTGCGCCGCGCGGCTGATGTCGTGCTCGGCGGCCACATTCTCGGCGGTCACGCCCATGTGGCCCGTTCCGAAGGGGCAGTTGAGCGCGCCAAGCATCATATCTTGTGTCTTGATGTCGCCCATTTTCTGGCCCCAGCGCTGCGCCGGAACGATGTAGGGCGCGCGGCTCATACACTCGATCCCGCCCGCGACAGCAAAGCTTGCGTCTTGCAGCATGAGAGATTGCACAGCAGAAACAATGGCTTGCGCGCCCGACCCGCAGAGGCGGTTCACGTTCATCGCGGGCGCTGTATCAGGGATACCCGCGTCCATCGCAGCAACGCGGCTGAGGTACATATCGCGCGGCTCGGTGTTGATCACATGGCCAAACACCACATGCCCGATCTGTGCGCCCTCAACGCCAGAGCGCTCCAAAGCGGCCTTGGTCACGGTCGCGCCGAGCGCGGATGGCGCTGTGCCTGCAAGGCTTCCGCCAAAGGTGCCGATGGCCGT
>P_2C_Liq_3_UnCtyDRAFT_100616_pt1 | contig 10250 bp, 6 predicted proteins | sample Pon2CUnioCityCA_3_FD_9720 | JGI IMG/M metagenome (IMG submission 9720)
AAAAACGATGTTCGTTTAACAATGGGTGGCGAGCCTACTTTTGTTTCTGTGGATGATATGGAAGGTGCAGAATGGAATACAGATGCAGATGGAGAACACAAAAGAACCTTAGCTGCAGATTTATCAAAACGATTTTTAGATAAGTTTTCAGAGGGCGGATTTTTACATCACGCGCAAGGAAAATGGTATCCAGGAGAACCGTTACCAAGATGGTCTATAGAATTGGTTTGGCGAAAAGATAGACGAAAAATATGGTTTAATACTGATTTATTAGCGGCTTTAGGTCCAAAAACTGAACTTCCTGAAAATGCAGATCATTTATTTTTAGAAAAATTAACCAATTATTTGGGTGTTACCCCAAATCATATAAAACCAACTTTCGAAGATGCATTTTTAATGATGTATGAAAAAGGAAATTTACCTATTGATTATAATCCTACGAATGATGAAGACAGCACTTTAGCCGAACAAAAAATTAAAGAAATTTTAGAAAACGGAACTTCAAATCCGGTTGGTTATGTATTACCCTTAAATAAAACTCAAGATAAATGGTTTAGTAGCGAATGGACTTTTAGAAGAAATTACATTTATTTAACTCCAGGGAATTCTCCTATTGGGTTGCGTTTGCCATTAAATTCTTTACAAGAAAAACCAGAACACGAATTATTTCCTATTTATGAACCAGACTTGTTTTCTAAGAAAAAAAGATTACCAAGTTTCAGGCAAATGGTTTCTAAAAGATATGCCGATTTTTTACAAAATGGGGGGCCTGTTGATATGCCGAATTACTTTGTAAGAACGGCAATTTGTTCAGAAATTAGAGATGGAAAATTACATTTATTTTTACCCCCTTTAGATAATGCCGAATTTTATTTAGATTTATTGGCCTCTATAGAAGCCACTGCAAGAGAATTACAAATTCCTGTTATTTTAGAAGGCTATGGAATTCCACATGATAATAGAATAGAATCGATGAAAATAACTCCAGATCCAGGAGTTATCGAGGTTAATGTGCATCCTTCGCATAATTGGAAACAGTTAAAAAAGACCACGTTTACCATTTATGAAGAGGCTAAAAAATCGAGATTAGGCACAGAAAAGTTCATGTTAGATGGCAAACACACTGGTACTGGAGGTGGAAATCACGTAACTTTAGGTGGAATTTCGCCAAAAGATAGTCCGCTTTTACGCAAACCAAGCTTACTAAGAAGTTTATTAACGTTTTGGCAACATCATCCTGGATTATCCTATTTATTTTCTGGCTCTTTTGTTGGCCCAACAAGTCAGGCTCCTAGAGTTGATGAAGCGAGACATGATAGTTTGTATGAATTAGAAATTGCATTTAGCCAAATTCCTAAAGATGGTGATGTTCCTTTTTGGTTAACAGACCGTTTATTTCGTCATTTATTAACAGATTTAACCGGAAACACGCACAGAGCAGAGTTTTGTATTGATAAATTGTATTCGCCAGATTCATCAACAGGAAGATTAGGAATATTAGAACTGAGAGGTTTTGATATGCCTCCTCACGCACAAATGAGTTTGATGCAGAATTTATTGGTAAGAACCTTAGTTTCTTGGTTTTGGAAAAAACCTTATGAACATAATTTAGTGAGATGGGGCACAGAATTACACGATAAATTTTTAATAGAACATTTTGTTCGAGAAGATATTAAAGATATTGTAAGTCAGTTAAATAAAGCCGGTTATCAATTTAAAGAAGATTGGTTCGATCCGTTTTTCGAATTCCGTTTTCCATTATATGGCATGGTTGATATCAACACTATTCACTTAGAATTACGTGCAGGAATTGAGCCTTGGAACGTTTTAGGTGAAGAAATGACAGGAGGAGGAACCGCTAGGTATGTAGATTCTTCTTTAGAAAGATTACAAGTAAAAGTGAGTAATTTTACAGAAGAAAGATATATCTTAACTTGTAATGGTGTAAAGGTACAATTGAAAAGTACAGGCACTCACGCTGAATATGTGGCAGGAATTCGTTATAAAGCATGGAACCCCTACTCTGCACTGCATCCTACAATTGGCGTAGATACACCTTTGGTTTTTGATATTGTAGATACTTGGAACAAACGTTCTATTGGAGGTTGTACTTATTTTGTGGCGCATCCTGGAGGCCGATCTTATGAAACGTATCCTATAAATAGTTTTGAAGCAGAATCTCGCAGAATCAATCGTTTTTGGGATTTTGGACATACGCAAGGAGAAATATCAACTAAAAAAGAAAAGAAAAAGGAGAAACAAATTGATAACCAAAATGATATCGCAAGATCTGTGGCAAAACAAGGAAGTTCAAAAAAATTCAGTTTTAAAGAGATTCCTGTGAACCCAGAATATCCAAATACATTAGATTTGCGTCTTAAAAAATAAATCATCTTGACAAACATACCAATAACCTCTTTTTTTGGTGAATATTTTAAAGATTTTGAAAACTATGATGAAGTTTTAAAATCAGATATGAAAATCAATCCTAATTGGGAAAGTTTACTCAACAATTTCTCTAAATTAGGAATGGATGAATTGAATAAAAGACAGGAAGATTTAGATTGGTTATTAGCAGAAAACGGAGTTACCTATAATGTTTATAACGATCCAAAAGGATTAAATAGGCCTTGGACGTTAAATATTATTCCGTTTGTAATAGATCAAAAAGAGTGGAAAACCATTGAAAAAGGGTTACAACAAAGAGCGCATCTCTTAGATTTAGTATTAAAAGATATTTATGGTAAAAGAGAGTTGATAAAGAATGGAATTGTACCCTCAGAAATTATATTTTCACATCGTGGTTTTTTAAGACCTTGTCATCAAATTCAATATAAAACAGCACAACAATTACTAATACATTCTGCAGATTTAGCTCGAGGGCCAGATGGGCGAATGTGGGTTGTTAATGATAGAACAGAAGCACCATCAGGAATGGGGTATTCTTTAGAAAATCGATTTTCTACAAGACAGGTAGTGCCCGATTTTTTTAAAGAAATAAACGTAAAGCAACCTTTCGAGTTCTTTAAAGATTTAAATGATATGTTGATCAATTCGGCATCAACAAATAAAGAAAATCCGACGATTGTTATTTTAACTCCAGGACCACATAATGAAACGTATTTTGAGCACGCTTATTTATCCTCTTTCTTAGGATATCCTTTAGTAAAAGGAAATGACTTGGTGGTAAGAGATAACAAAGTTTGGATAAAAACGTTAAAAGGCTTAATTCAAGTTGATGTTATTTACAGAAGAGTAGACGATGCTTATACAGATCCTTTAGAATTGAATGGTAATTCGTACTTAGGCGTTGCTGGATTGCTAAATGTGGTAAGAGCCCAAAATGTTGCTATAATTAACCCAATTGGAAGTGGTGTTTTAGAAAATCCAGGACTGATTCCTTTTATGCGTTCTATCTGTAAATATTTTTTAAAAGAAGATTTAATTTTACCGCAAATTGCTTCGTGGTGGTGTGGCCAAGAAAAAGAACGCACATATGTGCTAGAAAACATTAAAAAGTTTGTTGTAAAACCTATTGACAACACCCACAGAGAACATATTTATTTTTGTGAATTTTTAAATGATGCCGAAATTAACGCGTTAAAAAAAGAAATTTTAGCGAAACCATATCGCTATGTAGCTCAAGAAAAAATTTCGTTTTCTACCGCTCCAAATTTAACAAAAGAACATCTAGAACCCAGAAAAATAATGTGCAGAACCTTTGCTGTAGCCAAAGATAAATCGTACAGTATTATGCCTGGAGGTTTAGTTAGAGTTGCTGCAGATAGAGAAGATTTACGTGTGTCAAATCAAAAAGGAGGTACAAGTAAAGATTTTTGGATTACCAATAACGTGAATAAATCGTTTAAAAAGCGTCAACGTTATCATTGGCAACACGCAACATCAAATAGCTTTTCAGGAATTGATAATTTACCCAGTAATACCGCAGAAAATTTATTTTGGTCTGGCAGATATTTAGCCAGAACCTTAGTAACAGCCAGGTATATAAGAATGGTATTGAATCAGATGACAAATTCTGAATTTAATAAACGAGAATCAGATACCGAAAGTTTACATATTTTATATCAATCCATTACACATTTAACGTCTATTTTTCCGGGTTTTACAGCTAAAAATAAAGACAAAGCTATAGAAAATCCTTTAGATGAAATCGCCATTGTTTTGTTTGATAAAACCCAATTTGGTAGTTTAGCACATGCACTATCATCATTTAATAATTCGTATTATTCGCTAAGAAATCTTTGGTCTAAAGATATGTGGCGTGTTTTTGATATGTTGCAAAAAATTTGGCAAGATTTTGATGAAAAAAATTATAAGAACATTCCAAAAATTATAAAATTATTAGATACTATAATTACAAAACTTATTGCTTTTATTGGCTTAATTGAAGAAAGCATTTTGGTAGAACAAGGCTTGTTGCTTTATTTTATTGGTCTACAAATGGAACAAGCGATAATGACTATTGATAAATCGAGAGCTTTATTGACCATTTCTTATAATGAAGATGTAGAATATGAAATTCTAGAATCGTTATTAAATAGTCATGAAAGTTTAAATATTTACAGGTATAGCTTTAAATCTTATTTAGATGTAGAAAATGTAATAAAGTTAATTTTATTGGATAATTCATATTCTCGATCATTAAAATATCAATTAAACAGAATTCGAAGAGATGTTTTTAAATTACCAAAAAGAACCGATGATTTTGCACTTACATCGCTTCAAACTGCTATTTTAAAGGCTTGTGATGTAATTGAAAATGCAAAATCTAATGATTTAATTCAGGTTGATGAAAATTCTATTACAAGAAGTCAATTAGAAGAATTGTTAGCTACTTTAAGCGATTTAATTCATGACACATCGATGTCTTTGACAGACATGTATTTTAACCATTCTGATGAACAAATACAGTTGGTCAATCAAAATTATACCCTATAAGATGATCTATTCTGTAATTCATACAACAACGTACAATTACGCTAATAATGTTACCTATTGCCATAATTTAGCAAACTTAAAGCCCAAGACTTTTATGGGGCAAGAGCTTTTAGAGTATGAATTAGAAATTGAGCCTAAACCTACAATAATTAAAGAAAATATTGATTTTTTTGGAAATGCTGTTACACACTTTTCTATAGAAAAGCAGCATAGAAAGTTGGTAGTAACCGCTAAAAGTAGGGTCAAGCGTTCTTATGAGCATCAAAATAAAGCAGTACTTTTAGAAAGTTGTAAAAGCGTTTCTTTAGCGCAAGCATTATCAAAATTAAAAGTGTTATCACCAGAAAATATAGATGCAAAGCAGTTTATGTTAGATTCAACTTTTATTAAAAACATCTCTGCTAACATTCATAATTATGCAAAAATCTCGTTTCACAAAGAACGTTCGGTTTTTGAAGCGGCTAACGAATTGATGAAACGTATATTTACGGAGTTTAAATTTGATGCTAGTTTTAGCACAGTAGCTACGCCTATAGATGAAGTCATGGAAGCAAAAAAAGGAGTCTGCCAAGACTTTGCCCAAGTTGCCATTGCCTGTATACGCTCTATGGGATTACCAGCACGATATGTAAGTGGTTATATTGAAACATTTCCTCCTCCAGGCAAACAAAAGTTATTTGGTACAGATGCTTCTCATGCTTGGTTTTCTATATATATTCCAGGTTTTGGTTGGGTAGATTTTGATCCAACAAACAATCAAATACCAAAAAATCAACATATTATCGTTGCTTATGGTAGAGATTACTATGATGTACCACCACTTAAAGGCGTAATTTATGGGTCTGGAGATAGTACCTTAGATGTTTCTGTCGATATTAGACCAATATAAATTAAAAATGCTTTAAAATTTAGGGTAACAAATTTTAAAGCATTTTTAATTTTTAAATAATTGCAACAATTAACTTGCAATGTGGTATTTTATATTTTCTTTCACGTAACTTTTAACGACTCCCCTACTTTTTAATTCATCCATAATATTATAAAGCGATAAAATCATAGAAATATTATCAACTTTTTTTAAGATTTCAAAACTGGTTAAAGGCTGATCTTTAATTACATTTAATACTGATAACTGTTATTCTGTTAAATTGTTAAGTTTCATCGTTTTTGTTTTTTAGGTTACTTCAAAGATACTAAGAAAATGAAATGTATATTGAAATATTAGACCAACCCAAAGGTTGTTTATACGTATTGTGCATTTTCATCGTTAAACGGTAATATTTAGAATAACCTTAAAAAGTAACGCCATTTTATCTGTCGAACAAATAAAATGGCGTTTCTTTTTAGTAATACAAAACTTTTAAGCAGCGTAATGATACTTGCGGTTTTGTTTGATATAACTTTTTAATACACCTTTTCTGTTTAGTTTATCTAAAATATTATATAAAGATAAAATTAGAGATACGTTCTCTACTTTCTTTAATATTTCAAAACTGGTAAGGTGTTCTTTTTGTACTGCATTGAGTACCGACTGCTCTACGGCTGTTAAGTCTGATTGTAACATAGGGATTTAGGTTATACAAATATAGCATTTATTTTTAAATTTTGTGAAACCTAAAAAAAAATGTTAAAAAAAATGTTTTTTAATAATTACCTTCTTTTTCTAGCCGTGATAAAATAAACACCAGTTAACAAAATAGAAGACGCTAGTATAGATTGTGCTGTTAGTTTTTCGTCTAAAAAATACCACCCCATAAATAAGGCTATTACAGGGTTTACATATGCAGATGTAGATACTTTTTCTGGCGAAACAACTTTTAATAAATAATTAAAAGCTGTAAATGCTACAATACCTCCAAATACGACGAGTAATAACATTGAGAGTTGCACATTTGATGACCAAACTAGTGGAGATGACCAACTTTCTTGAAAAGCAATACTAATAAGAGCTAAAAATAATCCACCAAAAATCATTTGATATCCTGTACTTACCAAAAAGTTTTTTGGCAAGGTTGCTTTTGATACAAAAATACTACCATAACTCCAACTTAAAACGCAACTTAGCATCACCAAAATACCAATCAAACTGTGTTGCGAAGTTGTTAATTCTTTTTGACCTATCAATAAAACCATTCCTAAAACTCCTAAAACAACTCCTAAAATGGACTTTTTTTGCATCGGTTTTCTATCAATAATCCGCAACATAATAAGTACAAATAAAGGGTTTGTAGAGGCAATTAAAGAGCCAAAACCACTATCTACAAATTGTAAGGCCCAGACAAAAACACTATTGCCATAAACCAAAAAGAAAAAAGCGGTAATACAGGTATTTTTAAATTCTTGTATTGTAATTTTTAAATTTGCTTTTAATAGATATGCAATACACAACATGATACAACCTGCTGTAGAAAATCGAATTGAGGCTAAAAAAAATGCAGGTAATTCTGTAACTGCAACTTTATTAAAAACATAAGTTGATCCCCAAATCACATAAATTGCGAGAAATGAGAGGAAAATAAGAACTTTAGAGTTTTTCAAGTTTATAAATTTAAAGCGTCAAAAATACCACTAAAAATATTGCTATCGCTTTTATAAAAATCAAAGTTTATAAATTATTATATTTGGACTTCTGGAAGTAAAATGGAATGAAATCAACACCCTTTGATAAAAATATTTTGCTAAAATCATTTAAACACTGCGCTTTGTTGGTGTATTGCATTTCTAGCTAAAATAAGATGTGTTTTGGATTTATTTGTTTAGCTATCAAAACGTAATTATTACTAAAATTAATACTTAAAAATCAGAAAAAGTTGCATCGTAAATACCCTTTTGATCCTTCTGTAAAACATCATTTAATTATTGCCTTAGGCTTAGCTGTTTGGATTTTTGTTTTTCTATATTACACAGAGCCTTTAGATGTGCATGAATTTAGAGATGATGAAAAACTAATTTTCTTAACCGGTTATGGATTTATTGGCGGATTTTGTTACCTTCTTTTTTTACCTTTTCAATATGTAATTTTTAACAAAAACAATAAAAATTGGACCGTTTTAAGTGAGCTATTTTTTTTATTTATTTTAAGTTTTTGCACCATAGCCGTTTCTCGTTTGTATTATTTATTTGTAATTATGGCAAACGAAAGAAATCCTTATGAGTTATGGTATATGCTACAACGCATTTTTTTACCTGCTATGGCTACTATTTTGCCTATCATTATTTTTGGTCGTTTTGCTTTTGGTAAATACCAAAGCAAACAAATTGAAGCGAAGAAAATAGAAATTAAAGGTGAAGGAAATTACGAAGGTTTACGCCTTTTTTTAAAGGATGTGATTTGCATACAATCTTCAGATAATTATATTGAGGTTTTTTATTTAAATGGTAAAGATGTAAAAAAAACATTAATCAGAAATAAATTGTCTGTTATTGCTGATGAATTTCCTGAACTTTTAAGAACACATCGATCGTATGTGATAAATCCTTTTCATTTTTTACAATGGAAAACTGAAAAAAGTAAACTGTTTGTCATCTTATTTCACCACATAGAAGTGCCAGTATCTAGAACCTATCAAAATGATGTAAAAACAGTTTTGAATTCTACCACAGTATAGCTGTATTTTACCCCAAACACCTACTATTATTGAGTTTATTTTGAGTTCCTTTCTAAATTTGTATCAGAAAGTTTAATCTAAAAAAACATCATTATGAAAACTCAAATCACTTTTATTGCAGTATTAATTACATCAATCTTAACATTAACATCACAAAACAAACCACAAGAAATTATAATTGTTGGCACAATGCACACAGTTCCTAAAATTGCAAAAAAGAGTTACAAACCAATGTTACGTTTTGCAAAAAAATACAACCCAGAGGCGATTTATGTAGAAGCGCCAATGGCAGATGATGAAAAATCTTGGGAATATCTAAAAAATGGTTGGTCGAAAGGATATCAACGTTTTTATAAATTGTCGGATTCTTTAAAAAGAACTTTTGACTTTGACCAATCAAAGTTTAAAATGCTTGTTAGTAAAGAGTTTGTAGATATGAATGATAATGATTTAGATTACTTAATAAAATCATTCATATATAAAAGAGACAATGGAAATTATGAATTGTATTCTTATATTAAAAAATATGGTGTTCATGGATCAGTAAAACCAACAAGGCACGAGGATGGAGATTTAACGTATAAATTGGCCTTATCTATGAATCTGAAGTATGTAATCAATATTGATGATCAACAAACAAATAAGGAATATCATATAGCGTGGAGTAAATGTTCTAAAGAAGGGGTAAATAATGGCAACAATAAGGCGAATTCTAAACTGTATAAAAAAAATTATAACAGTGCTATTTTACCTGCCATATTCAGAAAACTAGGCAATCATACTAACAAAAGAAAATCATTGCAACAATTGCATGATATGGCTTCATTTTCTTATGTAATTGAAGATACGAAAGGCTGTAAAGATGGAAGAAAATATTTTGATGAACGTAATATGAGAATTGCTAAAAATATTGCTGGTAAAGTCATAGAATCCAAAAAACAGAAAAATATCGTTATTATTGGTGCAGCTCATGTNNTTGNNTTNGAAAAAGAANTTAAAGAAAACTATCCGAATTTAAAAGTAATTCTAATGAATGAGTATTAAACTTTCTATTTTGCTTTTAATTAGAAAACCCTCGCCAATGGCGAGGGTTTATTTTTTAAACCTCATAAGTCTAAACTTATGAGGTTTTGGTTTACAAAACCATTATCAAACTAACTGTTTTCTTCTTCATTTTTAGCGTTGATATAATCAATATCTCTACTATTTTTTTGGACTGTAATTGCACCAAAAAGACTCAATAGAAACGAAATAGCGTAAAATCCTTTTTCACTCAATAATAAGTCGGCATTTCGTAAACCTATAATTAACAGCAGTAAAGAAGTGATAACAATAACCCAACTTATGCCATAATAAATATCACTTACTTTGATATTTTCGGCTTTGTCTCTTATTGCTTTTTGGAGCGAAATAACTGCATAAATCCCCATTAAAAGAATGGCAAAATAATAGCCTTTTTCATTGAGCTCCATATTTGCGTTCCACAAACCAATACAGTAAGAGAGTAACCCAATAATAACTACGCCCCAAGTTGCGCCAATATAGGCTGGTGTTGGTTTCTGGTTGAATTCGTTTTTTAATTTGTTGGCTCTTGTTTGTTTTTTTGTTTCTTCATTTGCAGAAACTGTAGTTTGATAATTCATACTATTTAGTTTAATAATTATTAGTAAAAATTTGATGATT
>P_2C_Liq_3_UnCtyDRAFT_100619_pt1 | contig 10217 bp, 9 predicted proteins | sample Pon2CUnioCityCA_3_FD_9720 | JGI IMG/M metagenome (IMG submission 9720)
AGACTTTTTCATTGCCTCCCAAGTGAGGCAGCGAAACAGCGCCGCAAGGACAAGCACGCCCAGAGCGCCAAAGGCAGCAGCTTCCGAGGGGGTAACAACCCCCTGAATCATAAGCACAATGATAATGATCATTACGCTGACCATCGGGATCACTTCGCGCATTAGCAGGCCCATCTTTGAGGCAAAAGACAAATCCGCGACCTCATATGCGGGTGCAGCTGTCGGGTCGATCTTGGTCTGAACCCATATCGTTGCAATATAAAACGCCGCGAGAACCAAACCAGGTATCACACCAGCGAGGAGCAGAGCCGCCACATCGATCTGTGCCAGCGTCGCCAAGAGCACGGCCAAAGCCGAGGGCGGAATGATTATGGCGAGGCCGCCCGTTCCGAGTATTGGGCCAATGCTCATATGGGATTTATAGCCGCGTCGGCTCATCTCTGGAACCATGAGCGAGCCCAGCAGTGCAGTGGAGCCCATGGAGGATCCAGACAGTGTGGAGAACGCTGTGCCTCCCAAAACTGTGACATAGCTTAGGCGGCCCGGTAGACGGCCCAGCAATTTGTCAATAGCGGTGAACATCCGCCCGCCAAGTCCCGTATGGAAAAATATTTCTCCCATAAGCAGAAACAACGGGATTGGCATCAGCGCATATTTTGTCAGCGAGCCGAGGCCGTTGTTCAAAAGTTGGGTGATGCCGCGTTCTCCCCCCATAAATATCCACGCACCGATGATATTGGCCGCCAGAAAGGCCAGAGCAATCGGCATACCGACAGCCATCAGAAGCATGATTGTGCCCAAAAGCAGGGCGAGCGCCTCAAACCATTCCATTATTCGTGTATCCCTGCTTCACCGCTATGCATCAGCTCTGAGCCAAAGACGAAGCGAGAAAATTCGACGGCCATTAGGCCAAATGAGAGTGGAAAGGCGATGGTAAGCAACCAGCGCGGAAAATAGTAGGCGCGGGTGTCAAAGTCGCCACGCTCAAGGTTGGTCAAAACCAGCTCTATTCCCTTCCAAGCGAGGATTGCACATACTACTACGCAGGCAAAAGCAACCGTTCGGCTCAGCAGCTGGCGGGGCCCCTCGGACAAAGCCGATGTGAGCAGCTCAATGTGGACATGCCCTTTCTCACGTACCAGCCAGGGCGCGCCCAGCATCGTCATATAGAGAAGGCCATACTCAGCCGAGGTGAAGAGCCATGCAAAAGGCTGAAGCCCCAAATTGCGCATTACAACCGAAGCGACGACAGACACCATGATCCAGACCAGCGTCAAGCCCGAGATCGTGGCCATTCCGTAGAGTAGCGTTTTATATATTGTGTTGATCATCGCTCGTCTTTCAAGAAGGATCGCAGGCCCGCTCTTAACTGGCGGACCTGCCAAAAGGCTTATTTTGCGGCATCTAAATCGTAGAAGAGCTCGATCAAACGATCATAGTTGCCTGTGCCACCTGGCTGTCCAGCCATAACCTCTTTCATACGCTCCCATGTTTTTTCACGGGCTGCGCCAAGATAGTTGGCTTTCGCTTCACCTTCGAGCGAAATGACTTTCATACCAGCTGCATCAAGCGCGGCAAAGTCTTCATCCCGCTTAGTTTGCAACGCTTCAACACTGTCTTTCTCGTGCTGGATTGCCACATCCTGAAGGATTTTTTTCGCCTCGTCAGAAAGTGAATTCCACTTTTCATTATTCACAATCACGCCAAGATCTGTCGAGAAGAAGCAAGGCTCGATGCGGTAGTTGAGGAACTCGTTCCACTTGAGATCAATCAGGCCAATCTGTGTCCAGCCAGTTGCATCCACAACACCGCGCTGGAGCGCGGAGTAGACTTCACCTGTTGGGAGATCGATCACCTGCGCGCCCAGATAATTGGTGAAGAAGGCATTATAAACATTGTTGCCACGCAGCTTGAGCCCATCGACCTCAAGATTGCCCGCAGCATCAAACTTAGGCTCTTCGCGTGTCCAAAGGTTGTAGCACACACCGCTGTCAAACCAGCCGAGATACTTCAGACCCATCTTTTCTTGGTGGATCTCGTCAATCAGAGCAATCCCGCCATTGGCGCGCGTCTCAACAGCTGTGAGGTTCGAAGCCACCATGGCGTCTTTCTCGGGCAGTGCACCGCCATAAAATGAACCAGGCGTATAAACCATATCCACAATCCCGTCGCGCACAGCATCAGGCTGCTGGAACATGCCAATGGCTTCAGGTCCGCCGCGCACATCAATCTGGATCACGCCAGCGCCCGCTTTGTTTACTTTATCAACAAAGCTCAGAAAGCTCTTTGTGTAGATCAAGGTTTCAGGAAAGGCATGCACCGCCGAAATTGTCTCTTCGGCTTTGAGCGTGCCTGCAAAGAGTGTAGCACCAGCAAGCAGGCTCCCGAGTAGTTTCATCTTCATTGTTTCTTTCTCCACTGTTTCGGGGCTTTCACCCCCTTTTCGGGCCAGTTTTCTGGCCCCCCTTTTCCGCACGTTTGGCGGTTTTCAATCCGGTCCGTCGAGCCAAGCCCAAGCGGTGGTTTGATGGCGAGTGTTCTTGAACGCAGCAATGGCCACGCCATGATCGAGCGTCAGATCAATGTCGTCCCAGCCGTTGATCAGCTTGGTTGCCCAACTGTCATCCAGCGAAAACGACGACGTCACAGAGCCGAGCTTCAGGCTGCGGCCAGCAAGATCTATCGTGATGTCTTGGGTCCCAGTGCCAAGTGCCTGAGCAAGAGTCTCGGAATCAGCTTCATCAATCTTTGCAGGCAGAAGCCCGTTGTTCACCGCGTTTGAGGCAAATATATCGCCAAAGCTCGGCGCAATCACCACGCGGATACCCGCATCAACAAGCGCATAGACCGCTGCCTCCCGCGAGGAACCGCTGCCAAAATTACGACCGGCGACAATCACGCTGGCGCCCTCATGCAGATTGAGCGGGAAGTCTGCTTTAAAAGCACCCGCCGCATCACGGCGCATATCGTGCAACAGATAAGGCCCGTAGCCTTGGGCACGCGGCACAGACATAAACCGCGCAGGAATAAGTTGATCTGTGTCTATATTGGTCTGCGGAAGGCTCACAGCGCCGCCCTTATGTGTGCTCCAGCCAGCCATCAGACACGCCCCTCAAGAAGGTTGCGCACATCCGTCAGCGTTCCCGTTACCGCAGCCGCAGCAACCATGGCGGGACTCATAAGATGCGTGCGCGCCCCGCGCCCTTGGCGACCCTTGAAATTACGGTTGGTCGATGAAGCACAGCGTTTGCCTTCCGCCACAAGATCACCGTTCATCCCAACACACATCGAACATCCGGAAGCGACCCAATCAAGCCCCGCCGCCGTGAAGATCCGATCGAGCCCTTCGGCCTCGGCCTGCGCCTTGACCTGTGCCGAACCGGGAGAAACCAGACCGGGAATTTTTGCTTTTCGCCCCTTGAGCACCTGCGCCGCCGCGCGCAGATCTTCGATGCGCCCATTGGTGCAAGAGCCGATAAACACCTGATCGACAACCGTGCCTTCAAGCGTCTGACCCGCCTTGAGCCCCATATACTCGAGCGCGGCACGGGCCGCTTCTGCTTTGGCAGGCGGTATATCGGACGCCTCAGGCAATGAGGCCGTTATTGGCAGCGCTTGTTCCGGACTTGTGCCCCAAGTGACAGTCGGCGCAATTTCGGAGGCATCAAGAAGCACCTCACGGTCAAACGCGGCGCCTTCGTCACTAGACAGCCCGCGCCAATCCGCACAGGCCGTTTCCCATGCTGCACCTTTCGGAGCAAAGCGACGACCTTTGATATAGGCGAAGGTTGTCTCATCAGGCGCGATCATGCCGAAGCGCGCGCCACCCTCGATCGACAGGTTGCAAAGTGTCATTCGACCTTCCATCGAAAGTCCTCTGATCGCAGCGCCCGCATATTCTACAGCGTGGCCCTGCGCGCCGTCTGTCCCCAGCTTGGCAATCCAGCCAAGCGCAATATCCTTGGCCGACACACCTGGCCCCAAACTGCCCTCAACGGTAATTCGCATTGATTTGGGCTTACGCTGCCAGACCGTTTGGGTGGCAAGAACATGTGCGACTTCTGTTGCGCCAATGCCAAAGGCCAGCGTGCCAAACGCACCATGGGTCGATGTATGGCTATCACCACAATTCACAAGCAATCCCGGCAACGTAAGCCCTTCTTCGGGACCTACAACATGCACAATGCCCTGCCGCGGATCATCCAGATCATAGATCCGCAGACCGTTCGTCCAGCATTGTCGCGCAGCGTGTCGATCATGCGCGATATTTCGCGATCAGCAATTCTGGAGCGCCCACGCGTCGGCGCATAATGATCAACCACGGCAAACGTCAGATCAGGCTCGGCAACAGGCAAACCGCGTTCCTTGATCTTGGCGAAGGCGTGGTGCGAGCCTTCGTGAACCAAGTGCCGATCAACCCAAAGCAGCGATACACCGTCAGCGCGTTGCAACACTTCATGGGCTGTCCAAAGCTTCTCCAACATAGTTTTCGGGGCTGACATCAAGCGCTCCCCCCATCCTGACCAATCGTGGGCTCCCAATGGCGCTCAGAGCCTCGGCCAACACGCGTGAGCGGCATCTCAAGGCGGAACATATCGGGCCGGTAAAGCCCCGCAAGATACTCCACACCGCTGCCATTCACGTCTCGCACAACACGGCGCAGAGACAGCAAGGCCGAGCCCACTTCAACTTCAAGTGCTTCGGCAACCTCAGGCCCCGCAAGTGTCGCTCCTACAGATTGGTGTGCTTCCTTTATCTGCACACCGCTGCGCTCCAAAAGCTGGAAGAGAGGCGTTGTGGCGAGGTCATTCTCGGAATAATTTTGCGCAATTTGCGCGGGCACGTAAGTTGTAAGATGCGAAAACGGAACATCACCAGCAAGTCGGACCCGCGTCGCTATCTGGACTTTCGTTTCGCTTTCAAAACCCATCGAACTCGACACGAAATCAGGCGCAGCACCGTAAGAAAAAGACAGTAGCCGCGCCGTCGTAGTCTGCCCCATCTCGACAAGCTGGGGCATAAGTGTGTTGAAGTTCATCGCAGCACGCCGCCCTGCTGGGGGGCGCGCGCGTACCATAGTGCCGCGTCCCGCACGCCGTTCAATCAGCCCGCCCTGCGCAAGCGCCTCAAGCGCCCGACGGACTGTGACACGACTCACCCCGAAGGTCTCTGCAAGCTTTTGCTCACTCGGCAATGTCTCTCCATCCCGCAAGTCACCCGCCGTGATCTGGTCACGCACCGAGAGGTAAACGCGCCGCGCTTTAACCCCTTCCGGCAGTATCTGAACAGCTTCAGCTCGCATTAGTGATTCCCCAACTCTGCGACACGAGCGTAGATGTGTTACTTTCAAAAGCAAGGATTAGTATTAGATAAATCCAAAAAAAAATTCTGGAAAGATACGACATATGTATTACAGATAATACAAATAAAGCAAAGGAGACGGCGATGCCTGTAGTTGAGCTGCATGTTCTGGAAGGCTACAATTCAGAAGAAAAACAACGCCTTGGCGAAGCTTTGACAGATGCCGTGCGATTCGTCGTTCCAGCCACGCCAGAGCTTGTCACAATCATGATCCATGACATGCCACAGCAAAATTACTACCGTGGTCGCATCCGGCGCGCCCCCGCATCCGCACGCCCCGACCCCGCACTCGTTGTCAGAGATTACCTTGCTGCGATGGAAGCGCGCGATCTGGAAAAAGCCGGCGCGCTGCTGGCCGAGGGCTTCACAATGACCTTCCCGGGCACTGAGCCCATGACGACACTTGAAGAGCTGATCGCGTGGTCAAAACCACGCTACAAGTTTGTCACCAAAACCTACGAGGGTTTTGATGCAATGCAGAGTGCAGGTGACGCTTCCGTTGTCTATTGCCGCGGTACGTTGCAAGGCGAATACCACGATGAAAGCCTCTTTGAAGGCATCCGCTTCATCGACCGTTTTGAAGTGATCGACGGAAAGATTACCAAGCAGGATGTTTGGAACGATATGGCCGAAGTGAGGGTAAAATCATGAGCGAGATTGATCCCATTACACTGTCTGTGCTTGCGGGCAGGATGGAACAAATTGCCGATGAAATGGACGCAACACTTTTTCGCGCGGCGTTCAACCCGATCATCGCCGAGGCGCATGACGCCAGCCACGGGCTATATCATGCAGTGTCTGGTGACACTCTGGTGCAAGGCAAGTCCGGACTGCCGATTTTCGTTGGGGTGATGTCTTTCGCGGTAAAGGCGGTGATCGAGAAGGCCGCCAAAGATGGCGATCTGGAAGACGGTGATATCTACATCTTCAACGATGCCCATATCGGCGGCACCCACCTCTCGGACATGCGTTTGGTGCGGCCTTACTACCGCGATGGAAAACTGTTTTGCTATCTTGCCTCTGTCGGCCACTGGCACGATGTGGGCGGCGCGGTCCCTGGCAACTATAACCCCGCCGCCACAGATGTTTTTCAGGAAGCCTTCAATCTGCCCCCCGTCAAGCTCGCACGCGCCGGAAAGCTAAACCAGGACATCATCGATATACTGCTGCGCAACACCCGCCTGCCGCAATCCGCTATGGGCGACCTCAACGGCCAACTTGGCGCACTTGACCTCGGCGTAAAGCGGATGGACGAGTTGCTTGAGGAATACGGCAGCGACACGATTTCGGCAGCACTAGAGGCTCTGGGCCACCGCGCCGAGGCGCTCATGCGCTCAGAACTCACCGAGTTGCCAGATGGCCGCTGGGAAGCGGAGGATTACCTTGATAATGACGGGATCAGTGATGAGCCGCTCAAGATCAAAATCGCTCTTGAAATCAAGGGAGATTCGATGTGCCTTGATTTCACTGGCTCCGCCCCGCAGTGCGCTGGCCCCGTAAACATCGCGCTGCCAACAACTGTTGCAACAGCCTATGTGGCGATCAAACATATTTTCCCCGCCCTGCCTGCAAATGCAGGCGTCATGCGCCCGATTGACGTGATTGTGCCCGAGGGCAGCCTTCTGGCGGCCCAGTTCCCGGCACCAACAGGCGGCTACACAGAGACGATCCTGCGCATGATCGACGTGGTGTTTTCCGCCTTTGCACAGGCTGCCCCCGAGCGGGTCGTTGCCAATGCATACGGCACAATCAACGCACTCTCGATTGCGGGAAAACGCAAGAACGGGAAGCCTTGGGTCATGTTCTCCTTCTATGGTGGCGGGCATGGCGGCTCTATCGAGACAGACGGGCTGAACCACGGCAATGCCCCAATCTCGACGGCCACAATCCCGCCTATGGAAATTTTGGAAGCAGCCTATCCTGTGATGTTTCGTACATGGGCCCTGCGCCCTGATAGCGCAGGCGCAGGCGCACACCGCGGCGGCGTTGGCGCAATCTATGAAATTGAAGTGCTTGAGGAAAACGGCGCAGAAGCCTTTCTCTTCGGAGAGCGCGGACGATTTGCACCAAAGGGTATCGCAGGAGGAAGCGATGCGGCGCTCAATGCGTTTCAATACGAACAAGATGACGGATGGCACAGCCCCCCGCTCGCATCAAAGATGCTCGGAATAAAACTGAAAGCAGGTCAGGCCGTGCGCCTCGAAACGCCGGGCGGCGGAGGCTATGGACAGGCTGCCGAGCGCAGCCATGAGGCCATTGCCCGCGACGTTGCGCGCGGATTGGTGAGCGAAGCCGAGGCGGATTCCGCCTACGGAACAGATTGGCGGGAGGGCGCAACATGAGCAGCCTTATGATTGGTGTCGATGTTGGCGGCACGTTTACAGATGTTTTCGTTCTCAACGAAGCAAAAGGCACAGCAAGCGTTGCCAAAGTGCCCACCACGCGGCCGGATCAGTCTGCCGGGTTTCTGGACGGGATTGGACGCGAAGTCAGTGATCTTTCCGAAATTGCCGTTGTTGTTCATGGTACGACCGCAGGAACAAACGCGCTCTTGGAGCGCAAGGGTGCCAAGACGGGCGTAATCTGTACGCAAGGCTTGCGTGATGTTCTAGAGATGCGGCGCCGAGATCGTCCTCGCACATGGGGCCTACGTGGTGACTTCGAGCCTGTGGTTGACCGCAGCAACCGCCTTGAAGTGCCAGAGCGCACGCTGGCAGATGGCACAGTGCGCACCCATGTTGACCTTGACGCTGTGCGCGCCGCAGCCAAAAGCCTTCAAGCCAATGGCTGCGAGGGTGTGGCGATCCTGTTTGCTAATTCCTATGCCAATACAGCCAACGAAGATGCAGCCGTCACTCTGCTCCGTGAGGTTTGGCATAATGAACACGTTTCAGCGTCTTCAGAGATCCTGCCCGAGATACGCGAGTTCGAGCGGTTTTCGACGACAGCGCTGAACGCCTATCTACAACCCGAGGTGTCGGGCTATCTCGGCCGTTTGGAAAACGCGCTTAAAGCTGGTGGCTTTGATGGCGAGTTCATGATCGTGCAATCAAACGGTGGTGTGATGGCCGTCGATACAGCCTGCCGCCTGCCTGTTCGCACGGCCCTGTCAGGGCCGGCTGCCGGTGTGATTGCGGCCGCCTATATTGCCCAATCAGCAGGCTTTGAAAATGTCATTACAGGCGACATGGGCGGCACCAGTTTTGACGTGTCCTTGATTTCAGACGGGCAATCGATGCTCTCGCCTCAGACCTCAATTGATTTTGGCATGGTCGTGCGCAACCCCATGATCGAGATCACAACCATTGGCGCGGGCGGTGGCTCAATCGCTTGGGTCGACAAGGGCGGCTTGCTCAATATCGGCCCAGAAAGTGCAGGTAGCAACCCTGGGCCTGTCGCCTACGGTCTTGGCAACACCCGCCCGACAGTAACAGATGCCAATGTTGTTTTGGGCCGGATTGACCCTGATAATCCAATCGGCGGAAAGCTTGAGAGGCTTGATGTAGCCGCCGCAGGCCGCGCGATTGATGAACATGTGGGCCGCGCCTTAGGTCTCACGACACTCGAAGCAGCCGAGGCGATATTGAAAGTCGCAAACAGCCGTATGGCTGGCGCGATCCGGCTTGTGAGTATCGAGCGAGGGTTTGACCCAAAGCGCTTCGCCTTCATGCCTTTCGGCGGCGGCGGCGCGCTTCATTCTGGCGCCATGCTGGCTGAAGTCGGAATAGCGCGGGCGATCGTACCGCGCTATCCGGGGGTGACGTCAGCGATGGGCTGTGTGATTGCCGATATGCGGCAGGATTTTGTACAAACCATCAACTCCCTTGTTGATACGCTGGATGAGGCCGCATTAGGCGTATTCATGCAAACACACACAGATCAAGGTATGGCCCTGCTGGACGCAGCACGCACAAACTTTGAAGCACGCGAACTGAGCTTTGAACTTGATATGGCCTACGTCGGACAGACACACACTGTTTCAGTTCCGCTCACTGTGAAAACCGAGGGACGCAATGTGACAGCCCCAACCCTTGCCGAGATCGAAACGGCTTTTGATGCGGCTTATTCTGCAACCTTTGGCAGGCTCTTGCAAAATGGCGTGAGGCGCATTCTCAATCTGCGCAGCGCGGTGACAGGCAAGCGTCCTAAGTTTGACCTTAGCACCCTTGCACCATCAGAGGGAGGAAGCGCCGAAGCGATAGGGAAGCGCCAAGTGCATTTTGGCGACACTTGGCATGACACAGCGATATATGACCGCCTCGCCCTGCCCGTGGGAACCACAATCTCAGGCCCCGCAATCCTCACCCAGCCTGATACAACGGTTCTGATCGAGCCGCACCTGCAAGGCCGCGTTGACCGCTTCGGCAATACCATCATTGAACCTCGGGAGGACAAATCATGAGTGACTTAAGCACATGGGATCTTTCGCGCACCGCACTGCTGACGATTGATCTGCAAAATGACTTCCTCCATCCCGAAGGAGCTTACGGGCGCGCAGGACAAAGTGCTGCAAGCATCGGTGCCCTCCCCGATCGTATCGCGCCTCTGGCTCGAGCTCTTCAAGCCAAGGGTGGCCGTTATTTCTCGGCACAGTTCACGCTGGTCCCCGATAAAGACGGCGAACCTCTTATCGCCCCGCATCTGAAAGAGCTTCGCCCTTTCCTCAGTAAGGGTGATTTTGCCCCTGGATGTTTCGGACACACACTTGTGGACAGTCTTCAGCCTGCGGATTTCGTGATCGAAAAAGTGGCTTATTCAGCGTTTTACCAGACACGGCTTGAATATCTGATGCGTGCCACAGGCATTGAGCATCTTATTGTGGGTGGGATCGTCACCAATGGGGGCGTGGCCTCAAC
>P_2C_Liq_3_UnCtyDRAFT_100622_pt1 | contig 10172 bp, 8 predicted proteins | sample Pon2CUnioCityCA_3_FD_9720 | JGI IMG/M metagenome (IMG submission 9720)
TGTTTGGTATTCATATGTAATGTACATTTGTAATGTAATTATTGTTTCCCCCAATAATTTTATTTTTAGAATTAGATTTCTAAATTTTTGTCTTTATGAAAAAGCGATGTAAGTTAAAACCTTCATCGCTTTTTTAATTTCTGATTTCTTCATATAACATTAACCAATTCGTAATTAATTCATCTATTGTAAGTTTTGATTACTAGCAAGCGCAACAACACCCTATTAATAGTAAACGTGCGTTCGGTTTATAACATTCAAGCATTCTTAAAATAGAAATATCAACTTTAATTAAATTGATGGAAAACACCCCTATAATCCCCTCAAAGGGATATTTGGCATCCGTTTTCCCTTTGAGAGCGTAATAGAGCTTAACTATAAATGAATAACTTAAGTACTTTTTTACATCGAACTTGCGCTATTAGTACTTAAAGTTAAAAAAATTAACTTGTTATTTTTTGTAAACTTTCTAATTCAACTTTTAAGTCGTTAAACATTTTTATGATGCTACTCAACTTTAAATCTTTCTCATCGTATTCTTGTGTGTTTATCGCACAAGTAAATTTCCAAAGTTCTAAAATTTCGGTAACAGGAACTTCATAAGAATCATATTCAGTATTGTCTGGTTTTAATAATAAAGATCCTTTTTCTTCAATATAATTATACACTCTTTTATAGGTGAGACCATCATTTTTGGTAACTACAATGTAAGACGTACCATTTTTTACATCATAAATATCTTCCACAAACTCTGCGACTACATAAGAACCGTCTTTCATTGGCAACATAGAATCTCCTTTTATAGGAAAAGCTCTGTGTTTTCCTGTTGGTAAAAAAGGCAATTTAATTTTTTGCAGTTGCTCTATATATTCAGGATCATTATATCCCAATAAATAACCCGCAGAAGCTTTTACAGGTACAACTTCAATTAAATTTTCATTATCTGCATCTACCATTATAGGAAACAAAACACGCTGATTGCCAATTTCTATAAAAGAATTGTCATTGGTTTTCGTTAAATCTTTTTTTATTAAAACATCAACAGGGAGTTTAAAATAGTCTGATAATTTAATTAAAGTATCAATTGTAGGTTCTGTTCTAGAAGCCTCATAAGAAGTAATTTGAGCTCTTGTAACCTGAATTTCTTCCGATAAATATTCTTGAGACAGTCCTTTTAAAGTTCTTAAATGACGAAGGTTTTTTGCGATATTATTCATAATGTTTCAAAATTAAACAATCAATGTAACATAATGAAACTATTTTTGTAAAATGTTTTTAAATACACATTCATACTACAGTTTAAGATACGGCACTATTAGCCCTAAAGACTTGATTTTATTGATGAAATCGATGAATGTAAAGGTGTTTTCATTTACAGACATAAATGCAAGTACAATGGCACTAGATGTCTTTAGAATGGCTAAAATGGCTGATATAAAGGTTGTTTTAGGGGTGGATTTTAGAAATAAAGCGCAACAAAAATTTATAATGTTGGCAAAAAATAATGCAAGTTTTAAAAACATCAATAACTATCTGTCAGCGTTTTTACATCAACATAATTTTACAATACCTAACAAAGCAAAACAACTTAAAAATACAATCGTCATTTATCCTTTTTATACTTGTAATGACATCAACTTAAATACAAACGAGTATTTGGGAGTCAGAATTCAAGATATTGGAAAATTGAGATTATCGAAATGGATTCATCAACAAGAAAAATTGGTGGTACTACAAACGGTTTCTTTTCAAAATAAAAAAGGATTTAATACACACAGGTTATTAAGAGCAATTGATAATAATACGTTATTAAGTAAACTGTCTAAAGACGAACAAGGTTCGGAATTTGATATGGCAATTCCGCCAGAAATGATTAAAGCGCAATTTAAAGAGTTTCCTCAAATCATAAAAAATACAGAAGCAATTTTAAAACAATGCAATTGCGATTTTGATTTTTCTGATGATGCGCCTAACAATCAAAAATGTTATACAAATAGTGAACATTTAGATTTTAAGTTACTCAAAAAACTAACTTTTGATGGTTTAACATACAGATACGAAAATCCAACAAAAAAGATTTTTGAAAGAATAGAAAAAGAGTTAACCATTATCAAAGAAAAGAGTTTTGTTTCTTATTTTTTAATCAATTGGAAAATTTTAAAATATGCAAGAAGTAAAAATTACTATTATGTAGGGAGAGGAAGTGGCGCCAACAGTATCATTGCCTATTTGTTAAGAATTACCGATGTTGATCCTATAGAATTAGATTTATATTTTGAACGTTTTATTAACTTATACCGTAAAAATCCACCAGATTTTGATATCGATTTTTCTTGGAGAGATAGAGATGATATTACCCAATATATTTTTAAAACATTTAAAAACACCGCTTTAATTTCTGTCTACAACACCTTTAAACACAAGGCTTCTGTGCGTGAGCTAGGAAAAGTTTTTGGGCTACCCAAACACGAAATAGACAAACTATCTGCCAATAAATTTAGTGATGATAATTTAGATAAACTATCGAAATTAGTGTTAACCTACAGCAAATATATTCAAGGGTTTCCAAATTATTTGGGCATTCACGCAGGTGGTATTTTAATTTCAGAAAAACCAATTCATCAATATGTGGCCACTTTCATGCCTCCAAAAGGATTTGCAACTACTCAATTTGATATGATTATTGCAGAAGATATTGGCTTGTATAAATTCGATATTTTGAGTCAACGTGGTTTGGGTAAAATAAAAGAAGCTGTAGAAATTATTGGCTACAATCAACCTGAAAAAGCAGCGTCATTAGACATTCACGACATCAAAAAATTTAAAGAAGATGAAAAAATAAAAGAACTGCTAAGAACCGCAAAAGCAATTGGTTGTTTTTATGTAGAATCGCCAGCAATGCGCATGTTAATGACAAAATTACAAGTAGATACCTATTTAGGTTTGGTTGCTGCAAGTTCTGTAATTAGACCTGGAGTTTCGAATTCTGGTATGATGAGAACCTATATTTTAAGACATCGTTTTCCTGAAAAAAGAAAAGAAGCGCATCCTATTTTACATGATATTATGCCAGAAACGTACGGAGTTATGGTGTACCAAGAAGATGTTATTAAAGTAGCCCATTATTTTGGCGGATTAACCTTGGGCGAAGCAGATATGTTAAGAAGAGGAATGTCTGGGAAATATAGAAGTAAAGCCGAATTTTTAAACGTAAAACAACAGTTTTTTGATAATTGTAAAAAATCTGGAAAAGCAGAAGAACTATCTACCGAAATCTGGAGACAAATAGAAAGTTTTGCAGGTTATGCCTTTGCAAAAGGACACTCAGCTTCTTATGCTGTAGAAAGTTATCAGAGCTTGTATTTAAAAGCCTATTATCCATTAGAATATATGGTAGCAACCATCAATAATTTTGGAGGGTTTTACAGAACCGAAGTTTATGTACACGAAGCCAGAATGCATGGAGCTATTATAAAACCACCTTGCATTAATAAAAGCTATACACAGGCTGTAATTTACGGCAAAGAAATCTATATCGGTTTTATGTTTTTACAATCTTTTGAAACTAAAACAGGTAAAAAAATCATTAAAGAAAGAACTGAAAACGGAGTTTTTAAAAGTTTGGATGATTTTATAAATAGAGTTTCAATTTCAATTGAACAAGTAAATATTCTCATTAAAATTGATGCTTTTCGGTTTACGAATAGAAATAAAAGAGAGTTGCTATGGGAAGCCAATATGACCATTCATAAAGTAACTTTTGAGGCAGATACATTAACGCTTTTTGGGTCGAATAAAATTAATTATAAAACGCCCAATTTACCCTCTACAGCATTAGAAGATGCTTTTGATCAAATAGAATTGTTAGGCTACACGATTTGTAATCCGTTTGCATTATTGATCGATCATTTTATACATCCTTTAAGAGCAAAACATTTAAAAAAATTAGAAGGTAAAAATGTAACCATCGATGGTTATTTAGTGACTTCTAGAAGCGTAAGAACAAGCAATGGCAAAACGATGTATTTTGGCAATTTTGTAGATTATGATGGCTACTTTATAGACATTGTAAACTTTCCGCCAATTGTAGAAAAATATCCTTTTAGAGGTAGAGGAATTTACAGAATTACTGGTAAAGTAGTTATTGAGTTTGACTGTGTTACCATAGAAACTCAAATTATGGAACGCCTCCCCATTATTGAAGACCCAAGATATGCAGACAGCCAAAAAGGTAGAATTCTAAAAAATAAAAAAACAGCATAATGCAAGACAGATCAATAGTACATATGGATTTAGATACCTTTTTCGTGTCTTGTGAAAGGTTGTTAGATAGTAAATTAAATGGAAAACCCATTTTAATTGGTGGCACTTCAGACCGAGGTGTTGTGGCTTCTTGTAGTTACGAAGCAAGAACATTTGGTATCCATTCTGCAATGCCCATGAAAATGGCAAAACAATTATGTCCAGAAGCTATTGTTTTAAGAGGCAATTCAGGTATTTACTCTAAATATTCGAATTTAGTTACAGAGGTTATAAAAGATGCAGTACCCTTATATGAAAAAACTTCTGTAGATGAGTTTTATATTGATTTAACAGGTATGGATAAATTCTTTGGATGTAATCAATTGGCAAGTGAATTAAGGCAAAAAATTATGAGAGAAACTGGGTTGCCAATCTCTTTTGGACTTTCTGCTAATAAAACGGTTTCTAAAATTGCTACTGGAGAAGCAAAACCAAATAATGAAATAAACGTAATAAAAGGTACCGAAAAACCATTTTTATCTCCTTTATCCGTAAGAAAAATACCAATGGTTGGCGAAGTTACCTATAGAGCTTTGTGTGATTTAGGCATTAAACACATAAAAACTGTACAAGAAATGCCAATGGAAATGATGGCAAAAGTGTTTAAAAAAAATGGGGTTTCTATTTGGAAAAAAGCAAACGGAATTGATAACAGCCCTGTAATAAAATACCAAGAACGCAAATCTATCTCTACAGAAAGAACATTTGACAAAGATACTATTGATGTAAATAAACTTGAAGGCATTATAGTTGCCATTACTGAAAACTTAGTATATCAATTACGAAGAGGGAATAAATTAACGGGTTGTATTGGCTTTAAGATTCGGTATTCAGACTTTCAAACCTATACTGTTCAAAAAAAAATAGCGTACACCTCTGCAGACCATAAAATAATTCCGATTGTAAAAGAGTTGTACAAAAAATTATACAACAGAAGAATGTTAGTACGATTAATTGGCGTTAAATTTTCTCATTTAGTAGAAGGTGGCTTTCAAATTGATTTGTTTGATGATGATGACAACATTTTAAATCTATATCATGCAATGGATAAAATGAGAGAACGATATGGAGATCGATCTGTAATTAGAGCTGTGGGTATGGATGCAAAAAGTATTGCAAGATGGAATCCTTTTAATGGAGAACCACCACCTTTATTGGCGAATAGAAGAAGGTAAAGGTTTAGCCGATTTAAAAGGCAAAACGTGGGCAAATAAAAAAACCAGTCTTTACAAAAACGTTGTAAAGTACTGGTTTTAAAGTGACCATGGCAGGATTCAAACCTGCAACCTCTTGAGCCGTAATCAAGTGCGCTATTCAGTTGCGCCACATGGCCGTAAGCGGGTGCAAATATAACAGCATTTTTCTAAATTAGAAAGCCTAACATCTATTTTTATGCATTTATTTTTTCTTTGTAGCTCATTAAGATTTTTTCTGCTGCTTCAAAATCCTTATTTAAAACGTAAATCTCTACAGATGCTAAAGGCTCTCCAAAACCTCCTAATCGCGCAGATTCAACTCGATCTTTTACGAGATATAATATACCTTGTTTTTCGAGTTCATTCTTTAATCCGCTTATAATAATATTGGTATCCGTAAATAATTTTATATAGTCTGCTTTCATAATTTAAGTTTTAATCTAGTGAATTTATGGTTACAAATGCCCTCCAACCGATAATTGCCAATTGCAATTTCGTGGCTTTAGAAATATCTAATTCCTTTTTGGTATAGGAAGGTAAAACAATTTTATTAATTTTTGCCAGCACTTTAAAAATTTGTTTTTTCATTGTGGTTAGATTAGTCATCAAATTTAATGAAAAATAACAACTCTATCTTCTCTGAAAGAATTGTTAAAACTAAAAATTAGAATAGAACTACAATAATAATTTCAGAAATAAATTTAATAGTTCTAATGGCTAGTACAATCATTTTAATTGGGTTTAAATAGTTAATAAATATGTTAATTTGATAATCGTTTTTTGAAGATAATAGGATTGCATATTAGCTACCAAACGTTTGTAAGTAAATCTTTTAAATTGATTTTATATTTTAAACCATAAAAACACTTTATATTATAATATATAACCACTTACCCTATAATAAAGCTTCACATTACAACACAAATAAATAAAAACACAAAATAGTGTTACCAAGTAAAGAGTCATTTTTATCAATTTTAAAAAAGTAAAGGGAAACCCATTAAATAAAGGCTCTTAAATTGCTTTTTGATTTTTTGTCTTCTTTGCAAGATGATAAAAATGTATCTTTGCAAAAAAGGATATAAATGAATTTTTTACTGATCATTGGAGGTTTAATTTTACTAGTTTTAGGTGGCAACTGGTTGTTAAAATCGGCTGTGGCTTTATCATTAAAATTAAATATTTCTAGAGTTGTTGTTGGTATGACAGTAGTATCTTTTGCTACTTCTGCCCCAGAACTTATTGTTAGTATAAATGCAGCTTTAAACGACTCCTCAGATTTAGCTTTAGGAAACGTAATTGGCTCTAATATTGCAAACTTAGGTTTAGTTTTAGGTATTACTCTACTGTTTGGTAAAATGAAAGTAGCAAAAGATTTTTATAAGCTAAATTGGCCTGTAATGATGATTGCCTCTGCCCTGCTCTTTTTATTTTTAGCAAATGACAAAATTATTCTACAATATGAGGGCATTATACTATTCTCCTTATTAATCGCTTTTTTAATATATCTTTTACGCTTCCAAAAAAATATCGATTTAGAGGAAGTGGAGGAAGATATTTCACTTACAGGTCTTAAAACCACTTTATTTTTAATTATTGGCGGCTTAGGTCTTTGGGGAGGCTCTGAATTACTTATAAAAGGCGCAACTTCTTTGGCTTTAGATTTAGGAGTTACAGAACGTGTAATTGGGGTTACTATCGTTTCTATAGGAACAAGTGTACCAGAATTGGCAGCATCAATAATAGCGGTTCTTAAAAAAGAAAAAGCCATTTCTTTAGGTAACTTAATTGGTTCTAATATCTTTAATATTTTAGCAGTTATTGGCATCACCTCTATAATTACACCTATTTCTCTTTCTGATGAAAGGTTGTTGTCGAGTGACATTTATTGGATGTTAGGTATTTCATTCATCATTTTACCAATGGTTTTATTGCCTAAAAAATTTCTATTAAATTGGAGACAAGGTGTTATTTTGCTAGTAGCCTATTGCGCTTTTATTTATATGACTTTATAATAGTGATTCTTCTTTATTTAACATTTTTACCAAGATCAATAAAATAACAACTCCTATTAGTGCAAAAGCGGTCATAAAAAACCAAGTAAAGTCATAACCATATTTTGCAATCATTTGCATACCTGCATTGTGACTAAAAATACTTGCCAAAGAAAACGAAATGGCATACATCGCCATATATTCTCCTTGTTTTCCTTTTTTACTTCTTTCAATTGAAAATGAATTGGAGAACGGAAAAGCAACCATTTCGCCAACTGTCATGAACAACATTCCAACGATCAAAATACCCAACCAACTTGTTATATTTAGCACAATAAAACTGATAGCTAATAAAAATAAACCCATTGCTACCAATTTTATTTTTGACTTCTTTTTATTTACCAACCAATTAATTAAAGGCATTTCAAACAGAAAAATAAAAAATCCATTAAAACCCATTAACATCCCTATTTCTAATTCTGATAATAAACGAATGTCTTTATAATACAAAGGCATCGTAGAAAAATACTGCATAAAGGTAAAACCAAAAATAAACATCGCTACAAAAAACACCCAAAATATCTTGTCTTTATAAACAGAAACCGGATTTTCTACTTTAATAGCATCCAATACTTTTGCTTTCTTCGGATGCAAAACTTGCAACAATAAAAATGCGGCTAATACACACGTAACACCATCAACCCAAAATAAACCTTGATACCCCATACTTGTAATAATTAAACCACCGACTGCTGGCCCTGCAGAAAAACCTAAATTAATTGCCAAGCGAATTAAAGTAACCGAGCGTGTTTTATTTTCTGGCTTGCTATATGCACTTAATGCCACAAACATTGCTGGCCTAAAAGTATCAGCGACTAGCATCACCATAAAAATACCTGCACAAAGCCCTGCAAAAGAAGTTACATATTGCAATAAAACAAAACCTATTCCTGTTAACAGTAAACTAATGAGCATTACTTTGTAGTAGCCAATTATATCTGTCAATTTTCCACCAAGCCAAGTTCCTGCAAAAGAACCTAAACCCCAAAAAGACAAAATTAAACCTACATCATCTAAAGAAAAATGCAAACTGTCTTTTAAATACAATGATAAAAAGGGAATAACCATTGTGCCTGCTCTGTTTATCAATGTAATTAAAGACAACCACCAAACCTCTACAGAAAGCCCTTTAAAAGTATTGACGTAATTTTTAACTATTTTATTCATTTTTGGTGATTTGAGAACGTTTTACACAAAAAAAATCCGACGTTAAAGTCGGACTTAGCTATTAATATGATGTTTTATGGATACTATCAAAATATAGGTACAGTCTGAAATTTGCGCTTTCTACACGAAATTTGAGATTTTAAAATGATGACAGTATTCATTGTATTTTTTGTTTATGGGATAAAACTACATAAAATAATTGAATGTTGTATTTTTATGGAAATCTTTTTAAAATGAAATTCAAAAAAAGAATTTTTTACGCAGTATGTATTTTATTAATACTCTTTATTGCCAATATTTTTATTTCTACAGGATACTTTAGAGCTATCGAAAATAAATTTGATGGAAAAATCATCAAAAAAATAAATATTGCAGGTGCAGAAGATATTACAATTAGCAAAAAAGATAGTTTTGCCATTATTTCATCAACAATTAGAAATAAGTTTCCAAACACAACACAAGAAAAAGGAGGATTGTATTTTATGGATCTAAAAAATGATCGTTTTACGCCAATTCTTTTAACCACAGACTTTAAAAAACCTTTTGCGCCTCATGGTATTTCTATCTATCAGAAAGACAATAGCACCACAATTGCCGCAATAAATCACACCTTAGAAGGTGAATTCATAGAAATTTTTACACTAGTAAAAACCAAATTAAAACATCAAAAAACATTAAAAAACGAGTTGATATTTAGTCCGAATGATATTATATTATTAGATGAAAATAGTTTTTATTTTACCAATGATCATAAATATAAAGAGGGTTTAGGGAGATTTTCTGAAGACTATTTGGGAGTAGCCATGGCCAATGTTATCTATTTTGACGGTAAAAATTACAAAGAGGTTGCAAATGATATTGCTTATGCCAATGGTATTACTATTGATGTGAATCGTAATTTAGTTTTTGTAGCATCACCTAGAAAGTTTTTAGTAAAAGTATATCAAAAGGATCGTAATGGAACTTTGGAGTTTATAGAAGATATTGATTGTAAAACTGGAGTTGATAATATTGAATTTGATGAAAATAATCATCTTTGGATTGGTGCTCATCCTAATTTATTACATTTTGCAGCTTATGCAAATGGTGATGAAGCCATTTCTCCATCCGAAATCATCAAAATAAACTACAAGAGTAAAGGAGATTATACTATTGACCAAATTTATATGGAAGATGGTACTGAAATGTCTGCTTCAACAGTTGCTGCTCCTTTCGCTAACTTAATTCTAACAGGTAATGTTATGGATGATAAATTCTTAATTTTAGAAAGAACCTCAAAGTAATTTTATATTTTAGCTTCTATGAAAAAAAAGCTTATAATTACATCATTAATCCTATTAATTTTATCCTGCAACTCTCAAGATAAAAGACCTTTAGTGGGCGAAACTGAATATCAACAAAAATTAAATGCCAGTTTTAAAGATGCTACCATATCACCCTTAAAAAAGAAAGA
>P_2C_Liq_3_UnCtyDRAFT_100624_pt1 | contig 10154 bp, 6 predicted proteins | sample Pon2CUnioCityCA_3_FD_9720 | JGI IMG/M metagenome (IMG submission 9720)
ATTTACAATTCCTGGTAAGAGTTGCCCAATTCTTAAATCGGCAATTGTTTTAATATTTTGGTCAAAAGAAAATACTTTTGCCTTTGCTCTCGGGTCAATTCCTGGTTTTTCTAATTCTTTAATAATGTCTTGTAAAGTAGGTAAACCAACAGTTTCAGTGCAATATTGTTGTAAATTTATTTTTTGAAGAATTTCCTTATTTCCAATGATATTAGCAACTTTGGTGTTTACCTCTTTTGCCATTTTATCAACCAAAGCATAACTTTCCGGATGCACTCCAGAGTCATCTAAAGGATTTTTGGCATGCTTAATTCTTAAAAAACCAGCAGCTTGTTCATAGGCTTTTCCCCCTAAACGCGGCACTTTTTTGATGTCGTTTCTTGAGTTGAAAGAACCATTTTCGTTTCTATAATTTATAATGTTTTGAGCAAGTTTTGGTCCAATACCAGACACGTAACTCATCAAAGATTCGCTTGCAGTATTGATGTTTACACCAACCGTATTTACACAACTTTCTACAACAGTATCTAAAGAATTTTTCAATTTTGTTTGATCAACATCGTGTTGATATTGACCAACGCCGATTGATTTTGCATCAATTTTAACCAATTCAGCCAAAGGATCTTGCAAACGTCTGCCTATAGAAACCGCGCCACGAACAGTAACATCGTAATTGGGGAATTCATCTCTTGCAATTTTAGACGCAGAATAGATCGATGCACCAGCTTCACTCACCACAAAAACATCCACAGTATTTTTAAACTGAATTTTTTTAATGAGCTGCTCAGTTTCTCTAGAAGCTGTTCCATTTCCAATAGCAATTGCCTCAATTTTATGCGCTTCTACTAACGAGCTAATTTTTTTCATCGCATCAAAAGACTGATTTTGAGGGGCGTGAGGAAAAATAGTTTCATTGTGTTTTAAATCGCCTTGAGCATTCAAACAAACCACTTTACAACCCGATTTAAAACCAGGATCGATTGCTAAAACTCTTTTTTCGCCTAAAGGAGATCCTAAAAGTAACTGTTTTAGGTTTTTAGCAAAGACTAAAATGGCATTTTCATCTGCATTTTCTTTGGCTTTTGTTAAGGCTTCATTTGATAAAGATGGAAATAATAAACGCTTAAACGCGTCTTGAATGGCCAATCCAATTTGTGCTGCACATTCGTTTTGAGAACGGATAATTCTATTTTCAATTCTTTGTAATAATCGTTCTGAATCAATTTCTATTTTAATTCTGATAAAACCTTCGTTTTCAGCTCTTAAAATTGCCAATAATCTGTGTGAAGGAATTCGGTTTAAAGATTCACTCCAATCAAAATAATCTTTGAATTTTTGCGCTTTTTCATTATCAATTTCTTTCTTTATTACTTTTGATGAAATCGCAGCATAACGTTCTAATTCACGTCTAATATTGTTTCTAATATCTGTGCGTTCATTAATCCATTCTGCAATGATAAAACGCGCACCTTCTAAAGCATCATCTAAAGTTTCAACATCATCTTTAATATATTTTGAAGCTGTAAATTCTAAATCATTTACACGTTGACTCATTATCATTTTAGCTAAAGGTTCTAAACCTTGTAGACGTGCAGTTTCTGCCTTTGTTTTTCGTTTTTTCTTAAAAGGCAAATACAAATCTTCTAAGGCAATAATATCTTTAGAATTGGTTATTTTTTGTGCCAATTCTGATGTTAAAACATTTTGTTCTTCTAATGCTTTTAAAATTGCTTTTTTGCGTTTTTCTAAAGTTTCAAAAAGGTCTTTATGCTTCACAATTTCTCCAATCTGAACCTCATCTAAATTCCCAGTCAATTCCTTTCTGTATCTCGATATAAAAGGAATGGTAGCCTCTTCATTTAAAAGAGAAATAGTATTTTCTATAGATTTAGAAGAAAGTTGTGTTTGCTGAATTATATATTGAAGGATTGTCATTTTTTTATTAGAATTTTATCAGAAAAAATAAACCTTATAAAATTGAATTTATAAGGCTGTAAATATAGTTTTAATTTGGTTTTTAGAGCTTTCAGCTTTTAAAATCTGATAGGTCTTTTTGTCTTTTTTTGAATTCCAGCATTTAAGATAATTTTTAAGAAATTACTTTCTCAAAAGCCAAACGTTTTGCGTTGTAATTGGTGTAAATAATTCCACAATATCGATAATCCATTTTCTTGATTAAATATTGCATACCTATATTTTTTTCGTGTGTATCAATCTTTAAACTTTTGATGTTTTGTTTTTGTAGTTTTTGATGCAATTCTTCAAACACAAATTTGGCAATTCCTAAACCTCTAAATTCTTTTGCCATAGCTAATCTGTGGATTACTCCATAAGGCAGATTTTCATCAACAATCCAATTACCATCAATTACTTTTTTGTAAGTAGGTTCTTTTCTTAACGTAAACATTGTTGTTCCCTTAATTTGATTTTCATCATTTACAACTACATAACTTTCTTTATTAGAAATATCATTCTCAATTTGTTCAGCATTTGGATATCCATTTTGCCATTGATCTATCTGCAATGATGCTAGAAGTTGTTTCGCATCATTAATAATTTCCATAATTCTTGGAATATCTTCTAAAGTCGAAAGCCGAATTTTCATTTCTTTATATCATTTTAAAATCTAACAATAATTCACCATTAACTGAACATTGCAAATGATCTCCTTTAAAAATTTCTCCTTTACCTAATGCTGGTGTTCCTGTAAAAATTAAATCGCCAGGTTGTAAGGTCATATATTTTGATATAAATACAATAATATCTGCAAAATCATTAATCATATAAGCTGTATTGCTTTCTTGTTTTAATTCACCATTAATCTTTAAATCAAAATTAATATCAGCTAAATTATATTCAGAAACTGGTTTAAAACTAGAAATAGGTGCTTCACCATCAAAACCTTTGGCAAATTCCCAAGGATGTTTGGTTTCTCTAGCATTTTTTAAAATATCTGTAGCAGTATAATCTATACCTACAGCTATTTCAGAAATAAAAGAATTTGCATCTTCTTTAGCTATGTTTTTACCTTCTTTTCCTATTTTAACAACTAATTCCACTTTATAAATCAATTCATTAGTAAAACTGCTTGGGTATTCAACATCACAATTAACGGCTAAACTACTTTCTGGTTTAGAAAAGATGAATTTTTTGCCTTTCTTTTTTTCTGGAATGTCTTTTAAATCTGTTACGTAATTACTACCTATACCTAATATTTTCATTTTTTATAATTTGATTTAATTCTAGAAGTAAATGTAAAAAAAATCCACCAAAATTTATTTTCAGTGGATTTTATTTATTTTACAATCTATTTATTTTTAAGCTTCAACTTTTTCANCTGTATTTACTTTTGTTGTGGCTGTTTTTTCTGAAAAATCAACAATTACTTGATTGTGTAAAATATCTTGAATAGTTTGTCTTTTTCTAATTAAATAATCTTTTCCTTGGTGCACCATAACTTCTGCAGGTAAATATCTAGAGTTATAATTAGATGCCATAGAAAAACAGTACGCACCCGCATTGTGGAAACATAAAACATCTTCTTCAGAAATTTCTGCAATTCTTCTATTTGATGCAAAGGTGTCTGTCTCACAAATATAACCTACCACAGAATAATAGCGATCTCTACCTTCAGGATTTGAAATATTTGTAATATGATGGTAAGAATCGTACATCATTGGTCTTACCAAATGATTAAAACCAGAATCTACGTGCGCAAAAACAGTAGATGTGGTTTGTTTTACTACGTTTACTTTTGCTAAAAAAGAACCTGCTTCAGAAACCAAGAATTTACCGGGTTCAAACATTAAGGTAATTTCTTTTCCATATTCTAGGCAAAACTCATTGAATCGTTCTGATAATTGTACACCTAATTGCTCAATATCTGTAGAAATGTCTCCTTCTTTATAAGGCACTTTAAAACCGCTTCCAAAATCAATAAAATCGATGTTGTCAAATTGTTTAGCAACATCAAATAAAATTTCTGTAGCTCGTAAAAAGGTATCAATATCTAAAATATCTGACCCTGTGTGCATATGAATTCCGTTAATATTCATTCCGGTATTATCAACAACACGTTTAATATGAGGTACTTGGTGAATTGATATTCCAAATTTAGAATCAATATGACCTACCGAAATTTTAGAATTTCCACCAGCCATAATATGCGGATTGATACGCACACAAACAGGAATTTCTGGATGTTTTTGACCAAAGATTTCTAAAATAGAAAGATTATCGATATTTATTTGCACCCCCAATTTAGCCACTTCTTCAATCTCTGCTAACGAAACTCCATTTGGTGTAAAAATAATATCCTTTGGATCAATTCCGGTTGTTAAGCACAATTGCACTTCTTGAATTGAAACCGTATCTAAACCAGCACCTAAATTTTTAAAGAATTTTAAAATATTAATGTTCGATAAGGCTTTAACAGCGTAGTTTAATTTTAAATTTTTAACATTACTAAAAGCACCCGTTAATCGGTTATATTGAGATTCTATTTTATCTGTATCATAGACATATAAAGGACTTCCGTATGTATTTGCTAATTCTAAAAGTTGTGTTCTTTCCACGATTATTTGATTTAATTACTGATCTCAAAAGTAGTTAAATTGTTGAATAATTTATGTTTTGTTCTAAAATATAACATATTGTTTTTTTTTGTGATTTTTGTGTTTATCGCTTTGTACTTTTGTCCATTTACTACAAGCAAATAATTATAAAAATCGTTGAAATCCTGTTAATAACTAATTGATTTGACTATTTTATTTTGACGATTATAATCTTATCTTGTGAATTAGTTTAAACCTAATTACAGCAAGACTTTAGATGGCGCAAGAAACGAAATATACAGAAGATAATATCAGGTCATTAGATTGGAAAGAGCATATAAGAATGCGTCCAGGAATGTATATTGGTAAACTAGGTGATGGTTCTTCTGCAGATGATGGAATTTATATTTTACTAAAAGAGGTTTTAGACAACTCTATTGATGAATATGTAATGGGGGCTGGTAAAACCATCGAAATTTCTATTCAAGGCAGTAAGGTTACAGTTCGTGATTACGGACGTGGAATTCCTCTTGGAAAAGTAGTAGACGTAGTCTCTAAAATGAATACGGGTGGTAAATATGATTCAAAAGCATTTAAAAAATCAGTTGGTTTAAATGGCGTTGGTACAAAGGCGGTAAATGCACTTTCATCGTTTTTTAGAGTAGAGTCTTCGCGTGAAGGAAAATCAGCTTCTGCAGAGTTTAGCCAAGGAAACCTAGAAAATCAAGAGTTTTTAGAAGAATCTTCAAGAAGAAAAGGAACCAAAGTTCAGTTTATACCAGACGAAACTATTTTTAAGAACTACAAATTCAGAAATGAATATGTAGCAAAAATGTTAAAATATTATGTGTATTTAAACCCCGGTTTAACGATAATTTTTAACGGAGAAAAGTTTTTTTCAGAAAATGGATTAAAAGATTTATTAGAAGACAACAACAACACAGATGATATGTTGTATCCAATAATTCATTTAAAAGGCGATGATATTGAAGTTGCCATAACGCACAGTAAAACCCAATATTCAGAAGAGTATCATTCTTTTGTAAACGGCCAATATACCACACAAGGAGGAACGCATCAAGCCGCATTTAGAGAAGCGATTGTAAAAACGATTAGAGAGTTTTATGGCAAGAATTTTGAGTCTTCTGATGTTCGTAAATCAGTAATTTCTGCAATTGCAATTAAAGTGATGGAGCCTGTTTTTGAAAGTCAAACAAAAACAAAGTTAGGTTCAACTGAAATGGGAGGGAACTTACCTACAGTTAGAACGTACATCAATGATTTTGTAAAAACAAAATTGGACAACTTTTTGCATAGAAATACAGAGGTTGCAGAAAGACTACAAAAGAAAATTTTGCAGGCAGAAAAAGAACGAAAAGAACTTTCTGGAATTCGAAAATTAGCAAGAGATAGAGCAAAAAAAGCGAGTTTACACAATAAAAAATTACGCGACTGTAGAATTCATTTAGGTGATATTAAAAAAGACAATTATTTAGATTCAACGCTTTTTATCACTGAGGGAGATTCGGCCTCGGGTTCTATTACAAAATCTAGAAATGTAAATACACAAGCCGTTTTTAGTTTAAAAGGAAAGCCTTTAAATTCTTACGGTTTAAGCAAGAAAATTGTGTATGAAAATGAAGAATTTAACCTTTTACAAGCTGCTTTAAATATAGAAGATGGTTTAGAAGATTTACGATATAACAACATCGTAATTGCTACAGATGCCGATGTTGATGGAATGCATATTCGTTTGTTGTTGATTACGTTTTTCTTGCAATTTTTTCCGGAGTTGATCAAAGAAGGGCATTTGTATATTTTAGAAACTCCTTTGTTTAGAGTAAGAAATAAGAAACAAACTTTTTACTGTTATTCTGATGATGAAAAACGAGATGCAATAGAGAAATTAAAAGGAAAACCAGAAATAACGCGATTTAAAGGATTAGGTGAAATTTCGCCCAATGAATTTGTTCATTTTATTGGTGATGATATTCGTTTAGATCCTGTAATGTTAGATAAAGAAATGTCTATAGAGCAGATGCTAGAATTTTATATGGGAAAAAACACACCTGATAGACAAAAATTTATCATCGAGAATTTAAAAGTTGAGTTAGATTATATAGAAGAAGAAGAAGTATGAAAAACGTAAAAATAATTTTTAATGTATTATCTCTCTTTTTTTTAATAATCCTTGTGTTTTGGTGCACTCAAATTAATTATTCTGATTTATCATTTAAAGAAAATATTTCTCCATATTTAGGTGTTTTATCAATGTCAATGATGTCTATTGCTATGCATTTGATTGGCAGAGGAATTCAAAAAAAGTAAAAAATTGAAGGGTACAGTTGGTTTCTTCAAAGTTGTAAAAAATGAAAGAAAAAGAAAATTTATGAATTCCTGATGAAATTATTACGAACAAAATCTATTTCATACGAGATTAAAAGGTAACATTAAAATTATCATAATTTTTACTAAAATTCGAGAATAATTAACTGATATTTTGAGCTTACAATTGGAGATAGAAGAGATTAAAAAGAAAGTAACCCATTAAAATAAACATATAGAATTGGTGTTTTCTTTTCTGTCATTGCGAGGAACGGAGGAATCTGTTAAATGATTAAGAGATTGTCACAGAAAGTGAAAAACTTTCTCCGCAATGAAAAAAAAGAAAGAACAAAAATAGGTTATAAAAAAGATAAAGAATAAAACAATAAGTTGGCAAATATGCCTGCGTTAGGGATTGAAATGACATCCTTTTTGCTTTTTTCGGCAAAAAGATATAATGGAAAGCCCGACCTTTAGGGAACGCCCAAAAAGACAAATAAACAATTAAACGCTTAAACAATTAAACGTTTTTAAATGAGTGAAGAAATAAACGAAAGCGAACACGAAGAAGAATTAACAAATGAGGGTGAACAATTAGATTCGCCTCAAGAAGAAACCATTACCAAAGTTACAGGGATGTACAAAGAGTGGTTTTTAGATTATGCTTCGTATGTAATTTTAGAAAGAGCTGTACCATCTTTAGAAGATGGTTTAAAACCTGTGCAGCGTAGAATTATGCATTCTATGAAAGATTTAGATGATGGACGTTACAATAAAGTTGCGAACATTGTTGGACATACCATGCAATATCATCCTCATGGAGATGCTTCTATTGCAGATGCAATGGTGCAAATTGGTCAGAAAGAATTGCTCATTGATATGCAAGGAAACTGGGGTAATATCTTAACTGGAGATCGTGCAGCAGCTTCTCGTTACATAGAGGCTCGTTTATCAAAGTTTGCGCTAGACGTTGTTTTTAATCCGAAAACAACAGAATGGAAATTATCTTACGATGGGCGTAGAAAAGAACCCATAGATTTACCTGTAAAATTCCCATTATTATTAGCACAAGGAGCTGAAGGAATTGCAGTTGGTTTGTCTACCAAAATATTACCACACAATTTTATTGAACTTATTGATGCTTCTATAAAATATTTAAAAGGACGAAGTTTTAAAATTGTGCCTGATTTTTTAACTGGCGGAATTGCCGATTTTACCAATTATAATGATGGAAAACGTGGAGGAAAAGTTAGAATTCGTGCAAAAATTTCTCAATTAGATAAAAAAACCTTGGTAATTAACGAAATTCCGTTTTCTACAACTACTTCGTCTTTAATAGATAGTATTTTAAAAGCGAATGACAAAGGTAAAATTAAAATCAAAAAAATTGAAGACAANACAGCTGCAGAAGTAGAAATAGTGGTGCATTTACCACCAAATGTTTCTCCAGATAAAAGTATTGATGCGTTGTACGCTTTTACCAATTGCGAAACATCAATATCGCCTTTATGTTGCACAATAGAAGATAATAAGCCCGTTTTTTTAGGCGTTTCAGAATTATTAAAACACTCTACAGACTTAACTGTAGATTTGCTTAAAAGAGAGTTAGAAATTCAGTTAAACGAATTAGAAGAACAATGGCATTTTTCATCTTTAGAACGCATTTTTATAGAAAATAGAATCTATAGAGATATAGAAGAACAAGAAACTTGGGAAGGTGTAATCAATGCAATAGATCTTGGTTTAAAGCCACACATTAAACATTTAAAACGCGCTATTACTGTTGATGATATTACACGATTAACAGAAATTAGAATTAAGAAAATATCGAAATTTGATATTGACAAAGCCAAACAATTTATAGAGAGTTTAGAAGATAAAATTGCAGCAGTAAAACATAATTTAGCCAATTTAATTGATTTTGCCATTGACTATTTTAAGCGCCTAAAAGATACTTATGGAAAAGGCAAAGAACGCAAAACCGAAATTAGAATATTTGACGACATTGTAGCTTCTAAAGTGGCAATGAATAATACTAAATTGTATGTAAATAGGGCAGAAGGTTTTATTGGTACATCTTTAAAAAGAGACGAATTTGTTACGGATTGTTCTGATATTGATGATATTATTATCTTTAGAAAAGATGGAGGAATGATGGTTACAAAAGTAGATGCAAAAACCTTTGTTGGCAAAGACATTATACATGTAGCGGTCTTTAAAAAGAAAGACAAACGAACCGTTTATAATTTTATGTATAGAGATGGTACAAGAGGAGCATCGTATATGAAACGGTTTAATGTCACCTCTGTAACACGTGATAAAGAATACGATTTAACAAACGGAAGCAAAGGATCAATTGTACATTATTTTTCGGCAAACCCAAATGGTGAAGCAGAGGTAGTTACTATTAATTTACGTGCTGCAGGAAGTGTTAAAAAATTAAAATGGGATATCGATTTTGCAGACTTGGCTATAAAAGGTAGGTCAGTTAGAGGAAATACCATTACAAAATATACCATTAAATCAGTAGATTTTAAATCAGAAGGTGTATCTACTTTAAAACCTCGAAAAATTTGGTTTGATGATGCTGTACAACGCTTAAATGTTGATGAAAGAGGCGAATTACTTGGCGAGTTTAAAGCCGAAGACAAATTACTAATTGTTACACAAAGTGGAAAAGCAAAAGCAGTAAAACCAAATTTGGCAATGCATTTTGAGGATGATATGATTGTATTAGAAAAATGGAAACCAAACAAACCAATTTCTGCAATATATTTTGATGGAGAAAAAGAACGCTATTACGTAAAACGCTTTGTAATTGAAACTGCGGAAAAGGAAGAAGAATTTATTTCAGATCACCCAAAAAGTCGATTAGAAATTGTGGCTACAGATTACAGACCAGTAGCAGAAGTACAGTTTTCTAAAAGAAGTTTAGACAATCAAACCGTTAATTTCGAAGAATTTATAGCAGTAAAAGGAATAAAAGCGTTAGGTAACCAATTAACTACAGATAAAATTAAAAATGTAAATTTATTAGAGTCTTTACCTTTCGAAGAACCAGAACCAGAAAAAGTAGAGGATGTAGAAGTGGTAGATGAAGAGGTTGTAGATGATAAATTACCAATTGAAATTCCGGAGGTTATAATTAAAAAGCCAATTGTCGAAGAATTATCAGCAGAAGAGAAAGCTAAAATTGCGTTACAAAAATCAATAGCAAAGAAAAAAGCAGAGCAAAAGAAATTAGATGATGAAAATCAGACGAAGTTATTTTAATTT
>P_2C_Liq_3_UnCtyDRAFT_100626_pt1 | contig 10144 bp, 10 predicted proteins | sample Pon2CUnioCityCA_3_FD_9720 | JGI IMG/M metagenome (IMG submission 9720)
CCTGCCATAAAATCGTCTTTTACTTCCCATTTTCCACGGGTTTCGTAGGCTTTTTTGCCATCAATCATAGCATCAAACGTAAATGGAGTGTAGGCCTTTTCTGTAATCATATACATGCCTTCTTTAGAACCGGGTATGTGTTTTTTACCTATTGCATTTCTAACGCTTACAATACTATCTGCAACCGTAGTTTTATCTACTAAAGGCACTGAATATACTAAAATATTATTACTACCCGATTTTGCGATTCCGCTGGTTAAATGATTACGTAACCATAAAAAATCGCCTGTGTCATCTACTTTTTTAAATTTATCAGGAATCGTTAGAGACAATCCTAAATTTTTTAATGTGGTAAATTGTTGGTCGTCTAATTTCTCCTTTTTAAAAATATTTTGTGTAAAATCAATATCTGCATCTAAAAATATTCTTCTGATTTCGTTTTTACGTTCTTGCAATATTTTTATAATACTTGCATCATCTTTTGCTTGTACGTAAACGATAGTTTGTGGTCTGGCATATATATTCTTTTTCACAGAAAAATTCTCGGTTTGTCCTTCTGTAACGATTAAGATATTTCTACTTGCCTTCATCATAGAACTAAAACCATTTGGTGCGACTTGAGAAACCGATAAAATTGCTTCTGGCTGCGGTAAACCTACCATTAATTCGCCAAAAGAATTTCTAATTTCTTGCCCAACATCTCCTGTCCAATTGCTTATTTTGGTAACTACCATTACTTTGTTAATCTTGCCAATAGATTCTCTTAAAATCATTTTATCATTCCCAACACAAGAAGTTAACATAATTGTAATGGTAAGTATTGAAAGTATTTTTTTCATAAGTAAAGTTTTATATCATTTGGGTTAGTTATATAATTAACCCACCAAATATTGTTCCATTTTTAACTTTCTAAAAATAGAAAATTGATTTTTATAAAGTTAAGAAGATTATTGAATTCTTTTCGGATAAATATAAAGGCGTTGTCCTATTTTTAAATTACTGGTTTTTAAGCCATTCCAGTTTTTTATATTACTGACTCTTACGCCGAATTTATTTGCAATTTTACCCAAATAATCGCCACTTTTAACTTTGTAACGGATTCTTTTATCCATCTCAAAGTATTTTGGTAGCGGTTTTTCTCTTTTAGCATCGTCTGAATCTGCTAAAGCATAGAGTTCTTTTTCTTTGTCTAAAAATTCAATGATTTTATTACTTGGCAATCTTAACGCGTAATTTCTATCTTTTATAAACGGAATAATATCTAATTTATAAGACGAATTTAAAAATTTGAGCTCTTCTTCATCAACATTAATAATTTCTGAAATTTGATCGAAACTAATGGTTCTTTTTACGCGAACGGTATCTGTTTGAAAGTCGAAAAACTTAGGCAAGTCTGAATAAATATCGTGTTCTTCTGCATACTTAAAAATATACATTGTAGCATAAAATGCAGGAACATATCCTGCTGTTTCACTTGGCAAATACGGTCTTATATTCCAATAATTTTTAAATCCACCTGAACGTTTAATGGCCTTTGATACATTTCCTGGACCTGAATTGTAGGCTGCCAAAGCCAAATCCCAATCGCCAAAAATGGTATACAATTGACTTAAATATTTACAAGCAGCGATCGTAGATTTTACAGGATCGAAACGCTCATCTACATAAGAACTTACTTTTAAATTAAACTGTTTTCCTGTACCATACATGAATTGCCACAAACCAGAAGCCCCTACCCCAGATCTTGCTCGTGGTCTTAACGCAGATTCTACAATGGCCAAATACTTCATTTCTAAAGGAATATCATATTGATCTAAATGTTGCTCAAACATCGGAAAATAGTATTTTGCCTTTGCCATTAACGCTGGATAATATTTTTTCCGATAACGCAAAAAAAAAAAGTAACTATTGATTACTTTTTCTAAAGCCGGATTGTAAGCCAAATCAAAAGGAGTGCTTTCGTTTAAATCAGATAACCGAATTTTTAATAAATCTGTAGTTAAAACCTGCGATGTATTGCCAATGATATCTTTATCATCAATTACATATTCTAGCGTATCTATTAAGGGCGAATTAAACTTTGCATCAACCAGTAGACTGTCTATCAATTTTAAATCTTTATCCGTATAAAATTCTTTTTTTAATGGCTTTTTTATGGAGTCTTTTGCTATAAATACCGTGTCTATTTTTGGTTTTAAAATACTATCATTTTTTTCTTGCGAAAAAACTGTAGTGCTCATCAGTATTAATAATAAGATTTTTTTCATTCTAAATATTACGTTATTTCTCTCTTAAGGCAAAGAAATAATAAATTACATAAAACCAACTTAAAACCCCGTGTAAAATGGCAAATAAGATCGATTCATTTCTACTCCACGAAATTACAACGGCTATTACAGTTCCAAGTCCAATTCCGTTTCTAACTACAGTATTTTGTGTTTGTGAATGTGCAAAAATTTCTGCGGATAAAAACACTAAACACAAAAAAATTAAGTGTGTTTTTTTCATTTTACAAATCTAATTCTAAAGCAATTGGGCAATGATCTGAATGTTTGGCTTCTGGCAAAATATAAGCTCTGGCTATTTTTTCTTTTAAAGGGGCGGAAACCATTGCATAATCTAAACGCCAGCCTTTATTATTAGCTCTAGAATTTGCTCTGTAACTCCACCAAGAATATTCTTGTTTATCTGGGTTTACATAACGAAAACTATCGATAAATCCTCTATTGATAAAATTGCCAATCCAGGTTCTTTCTTCTGGTAAAAAACCAGAAACGCCTTTCATTTTTGGGTTATGAATATCAATGGCTTCATGACAAATATTATAATCGCCACAAATCACTAAATTCGGAATTTCCTGTTTTAAATTATTGATGTATTCTTGGAATTCATCCATATAATTTAGCTTGAAATTCAAGCGATCTAAATTCGTGCCAGAAGGCAAATACAGGCTCATAATTGAAACAGCATCAAAATCTACACGCAGATTTCTACCCTCAAAATCCATAGTCTCTATCCCTGTGCCATATTCGATGTGATTGGGTTTTTCTTTGCAAAAAACAGCTACAGAAGAATAGCCTTTTTTTTGTGCAGAAAACCAATAATGATAAGGATAACCTGCATTTTCAAATTCGGCAACATCTAATTGTTCTTTATGCGCTTTGGTTTCTTGAATGCAAATTACATCTGGATTTGCGGCTTTTAACCAATCTAAAAAACCTTTTTTTAAAGCTGCTCTAATTCCGTTTACGTTGTATGATATTATTTTCATTAGCCTCTTTTAATTTCCTTAATCCCTTCTTTACTGCTTCCCAAAAGAAAAAAACGCATTCTTTTAGTTGTTAATTTATAAAAATTGGTTCTTTTAAAAATATCCAAGTAATTTGGGTTTTTTCTCCATTCTGCGTTTTAATCTTCTTTTTTCTTGGTGATAAAAATACCGCCAAAGGAGCAGCAATTACAATTCTTATGATAGAATCATCTATTTTAAAGATAANATCTAAAACCATAACAAAAATAAAAGTAAATAAGAAAATTACCAACCCCGGTTTTTTAGCCAAATAATTCATTTGAGAAACTATATTTTTTTATTGATGACTTTTTTGAAAAACAACCATTTCATTTGTTCTTCCTCTCCATTTTGCTTCTGAATAACTTTAAACTTTGGAGAGAGTATATAAGCCAACCCGATATTTATTATAATTGTGTAAACGTTAGGCTCAAATCCTAAAATTTTATAGGTAATTAATCCAAATAAAATAATTAGAATAGGAAAAAGAAAGGGAATAAGATGTTTTAATTTACTCATTTATATATTCATTTCAGGAATATCTCCGTTCACAATTAAAGTACCTTCTGTAGCATTTTGAATTTCTTCAACAGAAACTCCTGGCGCTCTTTCTAACAAATGAAACGCGTTATTTTTAACCTCTAAAACAGCTAAATTAGTAACCACTTTTGTTACACAACCTACGCCTGTTAGTGGTAAAGAGCATTGTTTTAAAATCTTAGATTCGCCTTTTTTATTGGTGTGCATCATAGCTACAATAATATTGTCTGCAGACGCTACCAAATCCATAGCACCACCCATTCCTTTTACCATTTTTCCTGGAATTTTCCAGTTGGCAATATCTCCATTTTGAGAAACTTCCATCGCTCCTAAAATGGTTAAATGCACGTGTTTGCCACGAATCATAGCAAAACTCATAGCAGAATCAAAAAAACTTGCCCCAGGCATTGTAGTAATCGTCTGTTTTCCTGCGTTTATAATGTCTGCATCTTCTTCACCTTCAAAAGGAAAAGATCCCATTCCTAAAACTCCGTTTTCTGATTGAAACTCAACTTCGATATCATCTCTTACATAATTGGCTACTAAAGTCGGAATTCCGATTCCTAGATTTACGTAAAATCCGTCTTGAACTTCTTGTGCGATTCTTTTCGCTATTCCGTTTTTATCTAACATAATTAGCTTTTTTGTCTTACAGTTCGTTGTTCAATTCTCTTTTCATACTCTTTACCTTGAAAGATTCTTTGTACAAATATTCCTGGAATATGAATCGTATTCGGATCTAACTCGCCAATAGGGACTAATTCCTCAACCTCAGCAACTGTAATTGTTGCTGCACCACACATATTTGGATTGAAATTTCTTGATGTTCCTTTAAAAATTAAATTTCCTGCAGCATCACCTTTCCAAGCTTTTACAAAGGCAAAATCTGCTTTAAAGGCAGGTTCTAATAAATACATTTTACCATCAAATTCTCTGGTTTCTTTGCCTTCTGCAACTTCAGTTCCATAGCCAGCTGGCGTATAAAATGCAGGGAAACCAGCTTGTGCTGCTCTACATTTTTCTGCTAAAGTACCTTGTGGTGTTAATTCTACTTCTAATTCTCCGGATAACATTTGGCGCTCAAACTCATCATTTTCGCCTACATAAGAAGAAATCATTTTTTTGATTTGTTTGTTTTGTAACAATAAACCCAAACCAAAATCGTCTACACCTGCATTGTTAGAAATGCAAGTAACCTCTCTAATATCTAATTTTACCAATTCTGAAATTGCATTTTCTGGAATACCACATAAACCAAATCCTCCCAGCATTAATGTCATTCCGCTTTTTACTCCCTTTAGCGCTTCTTGAACGTTAGGTACTTTTTTGTTTATCATATTTACTGTTTTATGATGAATAAAAATAATAAAATTCTGAAATTACACTTCCATAAACCTTGTGTGAAAGTTCAGAATGACTGTTTTAAAAAAACTTAAAAATCTGTATCTTCTTCTTTAACGAGTTGTTTTTTCTCCTCTCCTTCTTCATCTGGTTTTTTTGCGCAATTTATATTGATTGATAAATCTTCTGGTTTCTCGAAATCTTCTTTACTGATGTTTAATGTTTTATCTGCATAACATTTTTTCATAAATAATGCCCAAGAAGGTAAAGACATTGTAGCTCCTTGCCCTTTTGTAATACCTGCAAAATGGGTTGCTCTTTCTTCTCCACCTGTCCAAATACCTGTTGCCAAATTGGGTACAATTCCCATAAACCAACCATCAGATTGATTTTGTGTTGTACCTGTTTTACCAGCGATTGCATTTTCGAATTCATAAGGAAAACCAGTAACTGTTTTTCCTCCAGATGTCCATTTAGACCGTAAACGAATTCCTGAACCAGATTCGGTTACCCCTTGCAATAAATTTAAAATAACATAAGCAGATTCTTCGCTTAATACCTCTTCTGTTTTTGGTACAAAATCTTTTAAAACCGTTCCGTTTTTATCTTCTATTCGTGTTATAATCATTGGTTTTACACGCAAACCTTTATTAGCAAAGGTAGAGTATGCACTCACCATTTCGTATAATGATAAATCTACAGCACCTAATGCAATGGATGGATTTGCTTGAATTTCTGTTTCAATACCTGCAGCTTTTGCCAAACGCACCACATTTGTTGGCGTAACTTGATCTATTAAATTAGCAGTTACTACGTTTGTTGAAGTAGCTAAGGCGTCCTTTAAACTCAGCATTCCTCCATATTTATCGTTAGAATTTTTGGGTGTCCATTCTTCTGGAATACCATATTTTCCTTTTGGTATGGTGTATGGCGTATTTGGCAATTCGTCACAAGGCGATTTTCTTAATTGATTAATGGCAGTTGCATATACAAATGGCTTAAAAGTAGAACCTACTTGTCTTTTTTGTTGCGCAACAGCATCATATTTAAAATGCTTATTATTAATACCACCTACCCAAGCTTTTATATGACCTGTTTGTGGTTCAATAGACAACAGCCCAGAACGCAAGAAAGATTTATAGTACTTGATGGAATCGTTTGGAGACATAATGGTATCAATATCTCCTTTCCAAGAAAAGACTTTCATCTTTGTTTTTTTCTTAAAAATAGCATCTATTTCTTTGGATGATTTTCCTGCTATTTTTAGTCTTTTATATCTTTCTGAATTTTTTTTAGCTCTTTCGTAAATTCCTTTAATTTGACTTTTTTCTAAATCGTAAAAAGGGGCTGTTTTGTTGCTTTTTTGCTCTTCAAAAAAATACGACTGTAAATTTGCCATGTGCTCTGAGATAGCTTCTTCTGCATATTGTTGCATTCTAGAATCTATGGTTACGTATATTTTTAGCCCATCACTAAAAATATCATATTCTTCGCCATTAGGTTTTGGATTATTTTGTACCCACTTACGCATCATTTTTTGCAAATGCGATCTAAAATAGGTGGCATAACCTTCGTCGTGACTTTCTGGTGTATAATTAATATTTAATGGTAATTGTTGTAAATTGATTTTTTCTCTTTCAGTAATAAAACCGTTTTTAGTCATCTGTAGTAAAACCACATTTCTTCTCTGTTTTACTTTTGCTGCTCTTCTTAAAGGATTAAAATAGGATGAGTTTTTTAACATCCCTACTAACATTGCAGATTCTTGAATTTCTAATTCTTTAGGTTCTTTACCAAAGTAAATTCTTGCTGCTGAACGTATACCCACTGCTTGATTTAAAAAGTCGTATTTATTCAAATACATGGCAATAATTTCTTCTTTAGTATATTGCGATTCGAGTTTTGTAGCAACAACCCATTCTTTCATTTTTTGTCCAATTCTTTTAAAAATATTTCTAGAGGCTTTGCCTGTAAATAACATTTTTGCCAATTGTTGCGTAATGGTACTTGCGCCTCCACTACCCGGTTTTAAAACTGCTCTTGCTGTACCTCTATAATCGATCCCAGAATGTTCGTAAAAACGTTCATCTTCTGTAGCCACTAAAGCATTTACTATATTTTCAGGTAATTCTTTAAATTTAATAGGTGTTCTATTTTCTTTTGCATATTTACCTATGGTTACGCCGTCTGCAGAAATTACCTCTGTTGCTAAATTCGTTTGCGGATTTTCTAGCTCTTCAAAAGTAGGAAGTGCGCCTAGGCCTCCAGATGCAGCCGTGTAAAATAATAATATTGCTATGAATACTACTCCAAGAATAACACCCCAAAACCATAAGAGGTATTTTCTATAACTTGTTGTTTGTTTCTTTGCCATAATAAAAAACTTCTTCTCAATTTTATTGAGATTTCCTTAGTTTGTCTTTCCCATAAAAATGGGAGTCTAATTTAAACTTTCTATGCTAAAACCGATATCTTGTATGCCTTCTAAAGACGCAATTGGATTTATCTGCCCATTTTTACGCATTGCATGATGAATGCTAAATATATATTTTCCTGACTCAGGAAATACTTTTTTTTCTTTATAAAACAATTTATTTTCTTTTATCTCCGTAAAACCTTTTCCTAAAAACCTACCAGATTTATCTGCCATTTCATATTGTAACGTATCTATAATTCTAGCTCCATTAGGAAAATCTAATGCTGTAATTACATATAAATTACTAAAAGCATAATCTTTAGTGTTTCTGATATTTATGAACAGATTTTTTGGAGAAATCGTATCACTTATTTGAAACTCAAAAGAAACATTTTCGTTCGCCTCCCAAGAAGCATTTGGTAATGATTTGTATTTGATAAACTCAATACCATCACTACAGGCAATAATTCCTAAAAGCATAACCAAAAAAACAACTTTCTTATTTTTCAGAAGGTTTATTTCTATTATTCGATGCATTGCTTTTAGTATTTGAGCTGTTTCGTCTAGAATTCGGTTTTTTGCTTGATGCAGAACTCTGTTTATTTTTAGCAGCTGGTTTTGCTTGAGTATTTGGTTTTGGTTTTGTTTTTTGCTGTTGCTTTTGCGCAGGTTGTTTAGATTGCGTTGCAGCAGATGCAACTGGTTTCTTTCTTTTGTTATTTCTGTTATTTCTTCTTCTTTTGCTGGTTTTAGGCACATCGAAACGTGTTAAACTATCTTGCCCAACTGCGTCTTCAAAATCAACTTTAACCGGAATTTCTACATCAGATTCATATTCTTCTAAAGACATCGATTTTTCGTTATTTTTATTTAAATCGATAATCTCTTGAACTTGCTCTAAAGTTAAACGAAACCATTTAAAACGTTCTTCTTTATAAGTATACCACAGGTGTTTTTTAAAAATATCCATCTTTATAAAAACAGCATCACCTTTTTCGGTTCTGAGCACCACATCTTGTTTTGGGAAGGATTTTAGAGCATCTAAATAGGTGTCGAGCTCAAAATTTAAACAACATTTTAGTTTACCACATTGCCCTGCTAATTTTAATGGATTTAAAGACAATTGTTGGTAACGTGCAGCAGAAGTTGTTACTTTTCTAAAATCGGTTAACCAAGTAGAACAACACAACTCTCTACCACAAGAACCCACACCACCTAATCTTGCAGCTTCTTGCCTTGCGCCCACTTGTTTCATTTCTACACGAATGGAAAAAGCACTTGCTAAATCTCTAATTAATTGTCTAAAATCTACTCTTGCGTCTGCAGTATAATAGAACGTAGCTTTGTTTCCATCACCTTGAAACTCTACATCCGAAAGCTTCATTTTTAAGCCTAATTTACCTAAAATTTCTCTCCCTTTTCTTTGAGTTTCCTCTTCTCTGGCCCTTGCTTTTTGCCAAATATCGATATCTTTTTGAGTAGCTTTTCTGTATATTTTTTTTACTTCTTCGCTATCAGCCGTAATTTTGTGCTTTTTCATTTGCACTTTTACCAATTCTCCTGCTAACGATATTGTACCAATATCATGTCCTGGAGAACCTTCTACAGCAATAATATCTCCCATTATTAAGGGTAAATTATCAACATTTTTGTAAAAATGCTTTCTTCCGTTTTTAAAACGGACTTCAAAAATGGTAAACCGTTCTTGACCACTAGGCAATGTCATGTTAGAAAGCCAGTCAAAAACAGCTAGTTTTTCGCTACCACTTCCGCAAGTTCCTGTTCCACAATTACCATTACTTTTACAACCTCTAGGTACTCCATTTTCTGTTGTACCACAACTTCCACATGCCATGTAAAATTATATATTATTATCGGTTTTTAGATTTCTGCAATTATTATCATTTATCAAGATAAAATTACCAGTTCTAAACAACTTCTAGGATTCATAAATATTGATTATCAAACGGATAGTAAAACACAATTTGATAAAGACTTACCAGTTCTAAACAACTTCTAGGATTCATAAATATTGATTATCAAACGGATAGTAAAACACAATTTGATAAAGACTAATCAGTAAATATATGAAATCTTATTGAGCAATAAAAGCTAAATTTTTAAGGGTAATTTTAGCTGTAGCACATCAATTATTATTTTTGATAAGTTTAATGTTTACGGTATCGTTATTACCCAAAAAAGCACCCTAAAAAGGATGCTTTCATATGATTATTCTTTTATAAAGAAATTACTTCGCTGCTGCGTATCTTTTTTCAACTTCATTCCAGTTGATTACTTTAAAGAAAGCATCAATATAATCTGGTCTTCTGTTTTGGTAGTTTAAATAGTAAGCATGTTCCCATACATCTAATCCTAAAATAGGAGTTCCACCACAAGTTACACCTGGCATTAATGGATTGTCTTGATTAGGTGTAGAACACACTTCTACTTTTCCACCTGGAAGCACACACAACCAAGCCCAACCTGAACCAAATTGAGTAGCTGCTGCTTTAGAAAAAGCGTCGATAAAGGCATCTTTAGAACCAAACGCTGCTTCA
>P_2C_Liq_3_UnCtyDRAFT_100629_pt1 | contig 10137 bp, 10 predicted proteins | sample Pon2CUnioCityCA_3_FD_9720 | JGI IMG/M metagenome (IMG submission 9720)
CGACGAAATGGGCGACATGAAGAAGATGATGAAAATCTCAACAGATGGCCCAGAAGACGAAGTTGAAAAAGAAGATTACGCTAACGAGCCAGACGAAGAGTATGCAGATACACAAACAATGACACGAGATTTAGCAGGCGGCCTAAACAGAGAAAAACCTAAGAGTGCAATTCGTGTAAAAGATCCAGCAGTAGAATCTATTAAATCTCAACTGTGGGCAGCACTAAACGAAAAGAAATCAAACCTTGACGAAATATCAAGCGATATGGCAAAGCGTTATACTAAAAATGCAAAAGTAGATCGTGACAACACTGATGATATTCTTAAAAGAGACGGTTCAACTAACGACTGGAAAGCAAACCAAGAGTTGCAGAAAAGAAATGCTAAAAGAACCAAAGGCATGAATAGAGCCAAGAAGCGTATAGAAAAATAAGCTCTCTACTGAGCGACCCCAAATAGCGCCTTCGGGCGCTATTTTTTTGGATAAGTAATTGTATGTCAAAGTCACTCGACGGCGTCTTAATTAAGAAAGCCAATAAACAAGAAACATATACTGAAGAACAAATTGCAGACCTAGTTGCCTGCATGGATCCCGATGAAGGGTATTTGTACTTTGCTCGCAAGTTTGCATATATTCAACACCCTGTAAAAGGCAAACTGTTGTTTGATCCTTATGAGTATCAGCTACGTTTGATGCACAGTTATCACAGCTACCGTTTTAATATTAACATGATGCCTAGACAAACAGGCAAGACCACATGTGCTAGTATCTACCTAGCATGGTATGCAATGTTTAATCCAGACCAAACAGTTCTTGTTGCCGCACACAAATACACAGGTGCACAAGAGATTATGTCACGCATACGCTTTGTATACGAAACTTGTCCAGATCATATTAGAGCAGGTGTTACAAGCTATAACAAAGGCTCAATTGAATTTGAAAACGGATCACGTATTGTAGCACAAACAACAACAGGCAACACAGGACGTGGTATGTCAATCTCGCTACTATACTGTGACGAATTTGCATTTGTGCAACCTAACATTGCGGAAGAGTTTTGGACTTCGATATCACCTACGCTAGCAACAGGTGGTCGTGCTATTATTACATCAACACCTAACTCAGACGAAGATACATTTGCTACTATTTGGAAACAAGCAGAAGATAAGTTTGATGAATATGGTAACGAACAAGAATTAGGCACAAACGGCTTTCACAGTTTTGTTGCACAATGGGACGAACATCCGGATCGTGACGAGGCATGGAAAGTAGAAGAAATTGGTCGTATTGGTGAAGAAAAGTTCCGTCGAGAATACGGTTGTGAATTCCTAGTATTTGATGAAACCCTAATCAACAGTTTAAAACTAGTTACTATGGAAGGTATTAGTCCTATTACTAACATGGGACAAATACGTTGGTATAAAAAACCAACCAATCAATATACATACTGTATAGCTCTAGATCCTAGCATGGGCACAGGCGGCGATTATGCTGCTATACAAGTATTTGAATTACCCACGTATAAACAAGTTGCTGAATGGCAACACAATACAACTGCCATCCCAGGACAAATCAGAGTCTTATCAGAGGTGTGTAAGTACCTAGTAGAGCAGACAAATAACCCGACAGGAATTTACTGGAGTGTGGAGAACAATGGCATAGGCGAAGCTGCTCTAATCGTTATAAACGACTTTGGTGAGGAGAACATTCCGGGTTTGTTTGTCAGTGAGCCTATCCGCAAGGGCCACGTCCGTAAATTCCGCAAAGGATTCAATACTACTCATAGTACTAAAATTACAGCATGTAGTAGATTAAAAACAATGATCGAAAATGACAAAATGCTTATACAAAGTAAACCATTAATAAGTGAATTAAAAAACTTTGTAGCAACGTCAAGTTCTTATCAAGCAAAGCCAGGCACAACAGATGACCTAGTGAGTGCAACACTTCTTGCTATTAGAATGATGGCAGTACTAAAAGACTGGGATCCGAGAGTGTATGATTCATTCAATCAAACTGACGATCTAGATGAGTACGACATGCCAATGCCAATCTTCATTAGTAGTAATTATTGATAAATACATTATGAAAGATCTAAACACAATAGGCGAAGAATTATTCGATAAGATTAGAGGTCGTTTTCCCAGCGTCACTATAGGTGGCGAAGATGGCAAGACAACTAACGAACCATCTGAAGCTAGATTCTTTGATTTTGAATATCAAGAATCAGGCAGACCACTTGGCAATGTAAGTGTATCTATATCAGAAGATGATGGCCTAACAGTAATATACTCTAAAGATATTGTTGCCAATGAAGATAGTGCAACAAAAAATACATGGTTTGAATTTTTAAAAGACCTTAGACAGTTTGGTAAAAAACGTCTAATGGACTTTGATGTAAGAGATATTACAAAATCAAATTTAACAAAACGAGATTACAAATTTTTAGCGAACAGACGTTTCGGAGACAGCAACATGAACGAATCAAAACTATATGGCACATCACGCACAAGCTATCAAAAAGTTGGCGAAGCACGTATTATGATCAAACATACAGAAAACGTAAACTTAGAAACAGCTAATCCTAGAACAAAAAAGATTGGCACAATATACATCGAAAGTGCAGATGGCGAAAGATTTAAATATCCGTTTAAGCATCTAAGTGGCGCTAGAGCAATGGCTCGTCATGTTGCAGAAGGCGGTAACTTATATGACGACTTTGGATCGCACATCATCGGACTATCAGAAGAGATGGCAAAACTACGCAAGTTTAAAAGCTATATGGGCCGTAGTGCTGTAATGGCAGAAAGTTTATCAAGATATATGGACGTTGTGCAAGAACGTATTTCAACAGTCAAGAAAACGATCACTTCGCTACAAAAACCAGCATATTATGCAGAAACTGTTGCAGCATTTGAAAAGCCTATGTTCGAAGATGTTCCGAGTGACGTTGCAGAAAGTTGGATTGACGAATTAACTATCAAACAATTTAATGAAGAATTAGCAGATGTATTTCCCTATATCTATAAACTAGTAGGCGAAGCAACCAAAGCTAAAGAACTAGGCCCAGACGACGTAGTGTCAGAAGATAGTAAAGACGAAGAAGTAGACGAAACAGATAACAGCAAAACAACACGTACTAAAGAAGAAATTGCACTAGAACAAGGCTTTGAAGAAATGATGGGTCAGTTTGCAGAAGACAAAGACGGCAGAATTGACACTAGGCATTGGCATTCAGACGACGAAGGCGATTATGCATACGATGATGATGAAGATGATGAAGACGACACTGACGAAGCAGGCAGCATGGAAGAGCCAAAAGAACAAAAGACACCATTAGGTGAGTTCATTCTAAGTTACTTTGATAGAGAGACAGGCGTGTTCCCAAAAGGCGAAACAGCAGTACTAACAATGATTGAAAAAGATTACGGCGAGCAGTTCATAGAACCTGCTAAGGCATTTATCGAGCAAGTGGGCGCAAAGTTCGAAGAGTTTCAGATGCGCTCACACCCACAGCAAATGGAAACAGATGACGAGTATGATAGAGTACGTCAACTGGCAGGATTACGATAAATTCAAATATAAAGCATTTTATGCTTGACAAGATAAATACAATCGTGTAGTATACAATAGTGCTGCACATTTAGGCACACGACTTAAACAAAGACATAGGCAACATTTTAGGAGGCACAACTATGGCATCATTAGCAGAAATCCGAGCAAAGCTCAAGGCCCAAGAAGCAGGGGCATCAGGTCAACGCACATCAGGCGGTGACAACGCAATTTACCCATTTTGGAATATTAAAGAAGGTGAAAGCTGTACTCTACGCTTTTTGCCAGACGGCGATCCAGACAATACATTCTTTTGGAAAGAGCGTTTGATGATCAAACTTCCGTTTGCAGGCGTCAAAGGTGAAACAGATTCACGCCCTGTACAGGTACAAGTACCATGCATGGAAATGTACGGCGAAAGCTGTGGTATCTTGCAGGAAGTACGCGGTTGGTTCAAAGATCCAAGTCTCGAAGACATGGGTCGTAAATACTGGAAGAAGCGTTCGTACATCTTCCAAGGGTTTGTAACAGATAACCCACTAACAGACGACACTACGCCAGAAAATCCAATTCGACGCTTTATTATTGGACCACAAATCTTTCAGATTATTAAACAAGCACTCATGGACCCAGATATGGAAGAACTACCAACAGATTATACTGCTGGTGTTGATTTCCGTCTTAACAAAGGTTCAAAAGGTGGTTATGCAGACTATGGTACATCTAATTGGGCACGTCGAGAGCGCCCGCTGGGTGATGCAGAAATGAACGCAGTCAATACACATGGCTTGTTTAACATGAATGACTTCCTACCTAAAAAACCAGGCGAAGTTGAGATTAAAGTAATGCAAGAAATGTTTGAAGCGTCAGTAGACGGCGAAGCATATGATGCAGATCGTTGGAGCCAATACTTCCGTCCAGCAGGCATGCAAGCACGTACAGGTGACCCGACACAAACTGCAAGCCCACAAGCAACTGCTACGAGTCAAAGCGCACCTACTCCTGCACCAGCAGCACCAGTAGCAGAAACTACAACTGACACAGGTTGGCAAGAAACTGCTCCAGCAGCAGAACCAGCACCAGCAGCACCTGCAGAAGGCGGCGGCGCACAGGACATTCTAGCAATGATCCGCTCGCGTCAAGGTTAAGAGCAACTGAAAAGGGTTGCATTTAGTAGATGCAACCCTGTTTACTTTACAGCTTTTTTAGGAGAAATTAATGGCTAAATCGTTTGATGTTAGTAAGTTCCGCAAGGACTTGACAAAAAGTATCTCAGGCATGAGTGCTGGATTTAACGATCCTACTGATTGGATTTCAACAGGATCATATGCACTAAACTATCTTATCTCAGGAGACTTTCATAAAGGTGTTCCGCTTGGTAAGGTTACTGTGTTTGCAGGAGAATCAGGAGCAGGCAAATCATATTTCTGTTCAGGTAACATTGTAAAACACGCACAGGATCAAGGCATCTTTGTAGTACTAATTGACTCAGAGAACGCACTTGATGAGAGCTGGCTACAAGCTCTAGACGTTGACACGTCAGAAGAAAAACTTCTTAAACTTAATATGTCAATGATTGACGATGTAGCAAAAACTGTTTCAACATTTATTACAGACTACAAAGCTATGGACGAAGAAGACCGTCCTAAAGTATTGTTTGTGATCGACAGCTTGGGTATGTTGCTAACACCTACAGACGTTGATCAGTTTAACAAAGGTGATATGAAGGGTGATATGGGTCGTAAGCCTAAAGCATTAACTTCACTTGTTCGTAACACTGTTAACATGATTGGCTCATTGAACGTTGGACTGGTATGTACTAACCACACATACGCATCGCAAGATATGTTTGACCCAGATGACAAAATCAGTGGTGGTTCAGGCTTTATCTATGCATCGAGTATTGTTGTTGCAATGAAGAAGCTGAAACTAAAAGAAGATGAAGCAGGCAATAAGATCTCAGAAGTTATGGGCATCCGTGCTGGTTGTAAAGTAATGAAGACACGCTATGCAAAACCGTTTGAAGGTGTGCAGGTTAAGATTCCTTATGAAACTGGTATGAATCCTTACTCAGGTCTTGTTGAATTGTTTGAAAAGAAAGGCCTGCTGGTCAAGCAAGGCAATCGACTAAAGTACGTTGATGTAAACGGCGAAGAACATCTTGATTATAGAAAAGCGTGGATCGGTGAAAAGCTTGATATGATCATGAGTCAATACGAAGAAAAAACTGCTCCTGCGCTAAATAGTGACACAGTAGAAGTTGATCCTATTGACGAAAATGAGGAGAGCTTCGAATAAAATGAGGAGCAACTCTAAAATGAATGAAGAACAAATAGCCGATGTTTGGTCTTTGTTTAAAGAATATTTAGACAAAAAACAAATCGAGCTAGTCGCTGAGAAATATGTGGATCTTCTTGCGGACTACGGAACAGATGATATTACCTTTAAGGATTGCCTTGGCGTAGATGCAAGTCTTGACAATGCAATTGGTTACTTTTTAGAAATTGATGCAGAAGACTACGTAGACGACGAGGATAATGAATGGGACAACTAAATGGGATGGTATAGTAATATCAGCAGGGACATTAATCAGATCCCTGCTGCTATACAGTATTTCGAAACAGAACTTGCAGATGCCAAACTAGAAGTTAAATTAAAAGGCAATGTTGAACGTGCCGCAGCAGAAATGCCGGGTATTGTCGAACATCGGTTTAACCAACTACAAGAACTAGAAGCAATACTAAACTATCTAAATATTGAGCTGCGTAGATTGCGCAGCTCTTTCTTTAAACAATATTTAGAAAACTATCAACGAGCTCTGTCAAGCCGTGACGTTGAAAAATACGTTGACGGTGAGGCAGACGTTGTTGACTATGAAAAAATTATTAATGAGTTTGCACTAATGCGCAACAAGTGGTTAGGTGTGCTAAAGGCACTTGATCAAAAGCAATGGCAGATCACAAACGTGGTTAAGCTCAGAGTTGCTGGTATGGAAGATGCAAGTTTGTAAATACTTGCATGAACAAAGTGGTAATCGTAACAGGCGGATTTGATCCCTTACATTCAGGGCACATAGCCTATTTTAAAGCAGCACGTGAACTAGGTGATCATCTAGTAGTAGGTGTTAACTCAGATGAATGGCTCACACGCAAAAAAGGCAGACCGTTTATGCCTTTAGAAGAACGTGCTGCGATTATCAAAGAACTAGAATGCGTCGACGAAGTTATCGGATTTAATGATGACGATGATACTGCTTGTGCTGCTATATACACTGTGCTAGCTACAAAAGGCAGTAGTTGGAAAATTATATTTGCCAACGGCGGCGATAGAACAAATAAAACAACGCCCGAGTATAATATGTATAACAATCATCGTGATGTTAGTTTTGCCTGGAGTGTTGGCGGCAAAGATAAGAAAAATTCCAGTAGCTGGATTCTTAAAGAATGGAGTCAGCCCACAGTAGAACGTGCATGGGGCAGATACACTGTGCTAGACAGTGGCGCCGGCTGGCAAGCAAAACAGCTTGAGTTTAGTGCCGGCAGATCATTAAGCGATCAGCGACATTTTAAACGCAGCGAGCATTGGCATGTTGTTGAAGGCACAATACTAATGAAGCTGATATACCCTAACGGGGATGTATCTATAAAAACTTATACATCAGGCGAAAGCATAGACATTCCGGTTAACACTTGGCACAAAGCAACTAACTTAGGAAAGACTCCTGCTAAAGTTGTTGAAGTGTGGCTAGGCAACGAACTATCCGAAGACGATATAGAAAGAAGAGATTAATGAAAGTATTTGTAGGTTACGATCCGAGAGAAGATATAGCATATCAAGTATGTAAACACAGTATCTTAAATAAACAACCAGCAGCAGATGTACGTCCGCTAGTACAAAAAGAACTGCGAGACGCAGGGTGGTATAAGCGACCTATAGATAAGCTAGCAAGTACAGAATTTACATTTACACGTTTTCTTGTGCCAGAACTTACTAACTTCAAAGGCTGGGCTGTGTTTATGGATTGTGATATGATTCTTACTACTGATATTAAAGAATTGTTTGACCAAGCAGATGACAAATATGCAGTTATGTGTGTCCAACACGACTATACGCCTAAAGAAGGTACTAAGATGGATGGACAAAAACAGACAGCTTATCCACGTAAGAATTGGTCAAGTGTTGTGCTGTTTAATTGCGCACATCCTAGTAATGCTAAACTTACACAAGATATGGTAAACAATACAGAACTAAACGGTGCATACTTCCATCGTTTTAGCTGGCTTAAAGATGAAGAGATTGGCGAATTGTATCATACATGGAACTACCTAGTAGGAGTATATGACGATATTGAAACACCAAAACTAATACACTACACAGAAGGCGGACCATGGTTTGAAAACTATCGTAACTGTGAATTTCATCAGCTATGGAAAACTGAACTTCATGAGATGATGAATGATAACATGTCTAAGTAAAAATAGGAACGATGTTTATATTAATATGTTAGCTAAAGGTGCTAACTTACCTGTTACTGACTATCATGACGACTTGCCCGCTACACCTGTAGTGATTCGAAGTTTAGCAAAAGCTGATATACTAAAATATAGAAAAGAAAATAATTTACCTTTTTATTACATGGATACAGGCTATACTGGTGGTCATGAAATAGTAACCAAGGAAGATTTAAAACCTATACACCGAATTGTATATAACGATTTACAACTAGGTGAAATAATTCCAAGACCTGACGATAGGTGGAAAAAGTTTAAACATAATATAAATGATAGACGTACTAATGGAAAGTACATATTGATAGTACCACCCAGTGACAAGCCTTGTAAATATTATAATATAAATGTCGATACATGGATACCCGAAGTAAAAAAAGAAATTAGAAAATATACAGACCGTCCTATCAAAATTAGATTAAAAAAGTCAAGACAGTACCGACGCAAAATAAAACCGATATACGCAGATTTACAAGACTGTCATCATGCACTTGTAACTTATCAAAGCATTGCAGCAATCGAAAGCATACTGTACGGTGTACCTGCTTTTACCTTAGCACCGTGTGCTGCTGATCCAGTTGCCGACAAAGATCTTAGCCAGCTTGAAGAACCAACAGTTCAAGATAGAGATAAAATACATAAGTGGGCTCATCACTTGGCTTATGGACAATTCCATATAAATGAAATCAAGGATGGCACTGCGTGGAGGATTTTACATGCAAGTTAAAGTATTTATGAATACTGCTGGACATAATATTGAAAGAGATACTTTACGACACATGCACGACGGAATAACTCAAGTTCATGTTTCCAAAGACTACCAAGAAAAACGTAAGTTAAAAACTATTAATAAAGAAAAGGGCCTAGGGTACGGAGTGCAATACGACTACGGAGAACGTTATTCTAAGTGCGATTGTGCAATAATGATGGGTAGTTGGAAACCAGATAGATCAAACATACATCACATAGTTCGAACATCTATTGTAGAGAAATCGAAAAGTTTTATTTGTATCGAAACACCGTTGCTAGGCAGACGAGTATTTGAACCTAACAAGTATCAAAGAATCGGAGTAAACGGATTTTTAAATCGAGATGCTTATTTCGGCCCAGACATAAATTATCCTAACGACAGACTTCAAAAATTAGGTATTACATTTGGCGGCTGGAAGCGTAATGTAGGTAATAAAATTGTAATTGCTATGCAACTTAATGGTGATGCTAGTCTGCGTCATAATGATATAAATCAATGGTGTTATAATACAGTAGACAGATTACTAAAACTAACCGATCGTCCGATCGAGATAAGATTACATCCTCTCATAAGTGATAAAGGATTGGGCAATCACGACGAGTTGTTGAGATATTTTAGCTATTCTGCAAATGATTATTCACGGGTTAAATTTGTCAAGGGCAGAGATGTACCTTGGGAAAAACAGATAAAAGATGCATACTGTGTCGTCACCTATACTAGTGGACTAGCAATTGATGCAGTAGTACAAGGTATTCCGGTTATAGCGTGTGACGAGGGAAATTTTGCATGGAATGTTGCCGAAACAAAATTGAATAATATAGAGAGACTAAAACTTGCCGACGATGATGTTGTACAACAGTGGCTACAAAATTTAGCATACTGTCAATGGACACCTGACGAAATGCAATCCGGTCAAGTATGGAATCACTTAAAGCCCGGCGTTGAAGAATCAATTAAAGAATGGGTGTCATGCAATCAGTAATAGCATATACTAAAACTGTTCCTAATTTAAAAAATATGGAAAAGATCGAAGTACTCGAAAACTTTATTACCGGAGTACAAACCAGTGATGCAACTGGCACACTGTCTGACAAAAGAAAATTAAATACATGTGATCTAGCAGTAATGCAAGGATTTGTACATACTAATAGTCCTCAGAGTACACATCTAAATTTAAGAAAAGATATATTAAAAAAACAAGCATCAGAAAACAACCATACACTAATTATTGACAGTAACTTATTTTTGTCATACGATCCTGGTAATACAAATCATTATTTACGTTATAGTTTTGACGGCGTTTTTCCTACCACCGGCAATTACTT
>P_2C_Liq_3_UnCtyDRAFT_100630_pt1 | contig 10129 bp, 7 predicted proteins | sample Pon2CUnioCityCA_3_FD_9720 | JGI IMG/M metagenome (IMG submission 9720)
GACATTTTGAACGAATTCGATATATATAATTGATATTCAATGAATAATATTTCTCCATTACAGTCGAAATGATAAATTATACTACTTTTCAGACAGCCTCTTTTAGATGTAAATTACGTAATTTGTACACCACAAGAAAATTGAATGTTCCTACAATTACGGTTAACCATAAAAAGTTAAGAAATCCTTCTGATAAAAAACTTTTAATATAGATTGATAAAGCTTATTGTAAGAATTAAACATTTTCTTGTTGCCTATAAAACATTGATAATGAAATTAAACATCAAAAACACATTTACAGTAGCACTACCAGCAGATTCAAATCTAGAAAACTCAAGAAGACAGGTAACAGAAGCTGTATTTTCGTTTACGTCCATCCTAAGAAAACAAAAGACCCAAAAGTAATTCACGTTTCAGAAGAAATGGCTGCTGAATTAGGAATTGCTAAGGCAGAAATACAATCGAATTTATTTAGAGATATTGTTACTGGAAACGAAGTGTATCGAAACACAAAACCCTATGCAATGTGTTATGCCGGTCATCAATTTGGCAATTGGGCAGGACAATTAGGTGATGGAAGAGCAATTAATTTATTTGAAATTGAGCACAACAATAAAAACTGGAAAGTTCAATTAAAAGGTGCAGGCGAAACGCCATATTCTAGAACCGCAGATGGTTTAGCCGTTTTACGGTCTTCAATTAGAGAGTATTTATGTGCAGAGGCCATGTTTCATTTGGGCGTGCCAACCACAAGATCGTTATCGTTAAGTTTATCTGGTGATCAAGTGTTGCGTGATGTGTTATACAATGGAAATCCGGCTTACGAAAAAGGCGCAATTGTTTCTCGAATTTCGCCATCGTTTTTACGTTTTGGGAACTTTGAAATCTTTGCTGCCAGAAAAGACATTAAAAATCTAAAAATTTTAGTTGATTACACCATCAAACATCATTTTTCACATTTAGGTAAACCATCCAAAGAAACCTATATCGCATTTTTTAGAGAAGTTTCAGAACGTACTTTAGCCATGATTATTCATTGGCAAAGAGTGGGTTTCGTGCACGGAGTGATGAATACAGATAATATGTCTATTTTAGGATTAACCATAGATTACGGCCCTTATGGTTGGCTAGAAGGTTTCGATTTTGGGTGGACACCAAATACCACAGACCGACAACACAAACGATACAGATATGGAAATCAACCCAACATTGGTTTATGGAATTTGTATCAACTCGCAAATGCATTGTATCCGTTAATTGAAGAAGTTGAAGCTTTAGAAAAAATCTTAAATCAATATAAAGTAGATTTTGAAGAGAAATCTTTTCAGATGATGAAAGATAAATTAGGTTTAGTTGCTTCGGATGAAAACGATTTGAACCTAATTCAAGCCTTAGAAGATAATTTACAGTTAGTAGAAACAGATATGACAATTTTCTTTCGATTATTAAGTAATTTTTCTGATGTAAAAACAGGTTTTTATTTGATTGAAAATGCTTTTTACGATGTAGAAAACATTTCTGATGAAGTAAAAATGAGATGGATAAATTGGCTTGAAATTTATCAAAATAGACTAAAAAAAGAAGCAATTTCTTCTGCAGAAAGAAAGGCAAAGATGGATGCTGTAAACCCAAAATACGTTTTAAGAAATTATATGGCACAATTGGCCATTGATGCTGCAGATGAAGGTGATTACAGATTAATTGACGAGTTATATCAACTCTTAAAAAAACCATATTCAGAACAACCAGAAAATGAAAAATGGTTTGCAAAACGTCCTGAATGGGCAAGAAATAAAGTGGGTTGCTCTATGTTGAGTTGCAGTTCGTAAAAAATCCTGCAAGGTTTTAAAAACCTTGTAGGTATATGTAAAAATCTCAAACAATACCTCACAGGTTTTAGAAACCTGTGAGGTCTAAACAAAAAAAAATGAAACTAGGCTTAGGAACAGCAGCTTTAGGAAGACCACAATATATTAATGTGCGTTTAGAAAGTTGTGAGAACTCAAATTTAGAAACTTTTAGAAAACAAAGTTTTGAAGTGTTAGAAAATGCATATCAATCAGGAATTCGATATTTTGATACAGCTCCTGGTTATGGTTTGGCAGAAGAATTGGTTTTAGATTGGCTGCAAACCAAAAATGATAAAACTATTGAAATTGCCACAAAATGGGGATACACGTATACCGCAAATTTTGATGCTAATGCAACAGTTCACGAAATAAAAGAACACAGTTTAGCAAAGTTAAATGAACAATGGGCTTTTTCTAAACAGCTACTACCTTATGTAAAAGTGTATCAAATTCATTCTGCCACTTTAGAAACTGGTGTTTTAGAAAATACAGCAGTTTTAAAACAGTTGGCGTTCTTAAAAAAAGAACACAATTTAAAAATAGGTTTAACCACAACAGGCACAAATCAAGTAGAAGTAATTAAAAAAGCATTGACTGTTTTAATTGATGGCGAACAATTATTTGATGTTTTTCAAGTAACGTATAATTTTCTCGATCAAAGTGTATTGGCAATTTCTGATGAATTACTTCGTCAAAAAAAAGCAATCGTTATTAAAGAAGCGTTGGCAAACGGTCGTGTTTTTAGCAACGAAAATTATCCTCAATATCAAAAAATGTATGCACTTTTAGAAAGCATAGCAAAAAAACACAATGTTGGTGTAGATGCAATTGCTTTAAAATATTGCGAACAAACAATACCCAAATCTATCGTTTTAAGTGGTGCTAGTACCTCAAAACAACTACAAGAAAATGTAAAAACGACCTCATTTTTACTTTCAAATGATGATGTTGAACTTTTAAAATCATTTAAAGTTTCTCCGGAATTTTACTGGCAAGAAAGAAAAGAACTGCAATGGAATTAAAATGTATCATTTTAAAAGTTTTTAAATTTATATATTAGTCCAACATATATTTACAATGGTTCACGAACTTAAAGAAATTATCAAACAAGCTATCATCAATCAACAAAAAGGATTGAAAAGCGTGTTGGCATCTGTAGTTCATTTAGAAGGTTCATCGTACAGAAAACCCGGAGTAAGAATGCTAATTACTGAAAACAACTCTTCTGTTGGTGCCGTTTCTGGTGGCTGTGTTGAAAAAGAAATTATACGAAGAAGTAAATCTGTTTTTGCTGATGAAAAGCCAAAAATAATTACCTATGATGGAAGATATAGATTAGGTTGCGAAGGCATTTTGTACATTTTAATAGAACCTTTTTATATTTCTGATGATTTTTTAATTGAATTTACAAAAGCATATTCAAACAGAGAACAACTAAAAATTGAAAGTTATTTTACAAAACACGATGAGGCTTTTGGCTATTTTGGTTCTGTAGTTACTTTTGAGAATGACAAACAATTATCTTTTTCTAAAGGATTTGAGCCTCAGGAAAATACAGAAACTTTTACTCAAATTTTACCACCTGCTTTTAGATTGATGATAATTGGAGGTGAACATGATGCTGTACAACTTTGTAAAACTGGAGCAAATTTAGGATGGGAAGTTCATGTAATTACCTCCGCAAAAAACAGTAAACAATTATCTGACTTTCCTGGAGCAAATTCGGTTATTGGTGAAAGCCCTGAAACCATTCAGTTTTCTGATATTGAAGAAAATACGGCTATTGTAATTATGAATCATAGTTACGTACAAGATTTAAAATATGTGGTAAAACTTGCTGAATTCAACCTGAAATACATTGGCATTTTAGGTGCTCCAAAACGCAGAGAACGATTATTTAATGAGCTTTTTGAGTTTGCTCCTAATATTTCTGATGCATTTTTAGAATGTATTTACACGCCTGCTGGCTTGCATATTGGAGCGCAAACACCAGAAGAAATTGCGGTTTCTATTGTTACAGAAATCTTATCAGTCATCCGAAAAAAAGAGCCTTTTTCGCTTCGTAAAATTAATGGAAAAATTCATACTTCTTAAATGAATGATCTTGCTGTTTTAGTTTTAGCTGCTGGTAAATCAACGAGAATGAAAGCCATAAAACAGCTTGTAAAAATCGATGATACATTTCTGTTAGACATCACTTTAGAAAAAGCTAAAAAAATAGCACCAACAAATACATTTTGCGTGTTAGGTGCAAATGCAGCTCTTATAAAACAACAAATTACTACGAAAAACGTCACGTTTGTCAACAATAAAAATTTTGAAACAGGCTTAAGTTCTAGTATTGTTTCTGGAATTCATTATTTTAAAGAGGATAATAGAGATTTTAAAGGTGTTATGGTGTTATTAGCAGATCAACCAGCCATAGAAACAACTTATTTAGAAACTATGCTTACCATTTTCATGAAAACTAAAAACCAAATCATAGCATCTAATTATGGTGATTTTTTTGGAACTCCTGCTATTTTTCCAAAAAAATCGTTTCAAGATTTACTATTGCTAAAAGGAGATAAAGGTGCTAAATCGTATTTGAATAATCCTTTAACTAAGGTTATAGCCCCTCATAAAACAACCAATTTTACAGATATTGACACGCTAGAACAACTAAAACTATTTAGAAATAGTTAATTTTACGACTATGAAAATGTCCAAATTCTTTTTATTAGCATTGTTTGCTCTTTTATTGCATGCCTGCGCTACTACAAAAATGCAAGTTGCCAAAGATCAAACTTATCAACAGCCCAATTCAGAAGTACTGCATTCTTTTTATTTAATTGGTGATGCTGGAAATTCTGAACTAAATAAAAAAGATGCTGCCTTACGATATCTCGAAGAAGAAATACAAAATGCCAATGAAAACGCTACACTTATTTTTTTAGGAGATAATGTATATGAAAAAGGCATTCCGAAAGATGTAAAAAAGAAAAAGAAGAAAAAAAGGAAACGATATAAGCTTGCAAAACATCGTTTAAAAGTTCAATATGATATTGGTAAAAAATTTAAAGGAAATACAGTTTTCATTCCCGGAAATCACGATTGGTATAGTGGTTTAGAGGGTTTAAAAAGGCAGGAAGATTTGGTAGAAAAAGCATTAGGCAAAAACACTTTTCTACCAGAAAATGGTTGTCCGCTAAAAAAAATAGAGATTAATGATGCCGTTAACCTAATTATTGTTGACTCTCATTGGTACGTTACCAATTGGAACAATCATCCCACTATAAATGATGCTTGTGAGATTAAAACCAGACAAAAATTCTTTGATGAATTTGAAGGAATGGTAAAAAAATCGCAAGGAAAAACAACGATTGTTGCATTGCATCACCCTATGTTTACGAATGGTCCTCATGGAGGGTATTACTCTTTTAAAAGTCATTTAAAACCAACTCCTTTATTGGGTTCTGCGATCAATATTTTAAGAAAAACATCTGGAGTTACAAATACAGACCAACAAAACGACCAATACAATGAGTTAAGAAAGCGAATTATTACCATAGTTCAAGAAAATGAAAGAGTGCTTTTTGTTTCTGGCCATGAACACAGTTTACAATATAATATTAGAGATAATATACCTCAAATTGTTAGTGGGTCTGGCTCTAAAAATACTGCCGTTAAAAATACAAATGGAGGACTTTTTGGTTATGGAACCCAAGGTTTTGCAAGACTAGATGTCTATAAAAATGGCGCATCTACAGTGCATTATTATACAGCAAAAGATAAAAAAATAGTTTTTGAAGCTAATGTTTTTGGCGCTGAAAGTACGTTTCATATAAATGAATTCCCAAATACGAAGCGCAAAGAAAAAAAAGCTTCAGTTTATACAGAAGATGAAATACATAAATCAAAATTTTTTAAATTTTTATGGGGAGAACGTTATCGAAAATATTTTGGTGCAAAAGTAACTGCGCCAACTGTTGGCCTTGATACTTTATATGGCGGACTTACCCCTGTAAGAAGAGGTGGTGGTCATCAATCTAAATCTTTACGATTACAAGACAAACAAGGTCGCGAATATGTGATGAGAGCGCTACGAAAAAATGCAGTACAATATTTACAAGCTGTTGTTTTTAAAGACCAATATGTAGAAGGGCAGTTTGAAGAGTCTTTAACTCAAGAATTATTAATGGATGTTTTTACAGGTTCGCATCCTTATGCACCTTTTACCATCGATAAATTAGCTGAAGCTATTGATATTTATCACACCAAACCTGTGTTATATTATGTACCAAAACAAAAAACACTGGCAGAATTTAACGAAGATTATGGAGATGAATTGTATATGATTGAAGAAAGAACTGGTGAAGGTCATAGAGATAAGAAAAATTTTGGATATACAGACAATCTTATCAGTACAGACGATTTACGAAAAAATTTAGCGAAAGATGAAAAGTATGCTCTAGATGAACCTACTTATATTAGAGCTCGTCTTTTTGATATGTTAATTGGCGATTGGGATAGGCACCAAGACCAATGGAGATGGGCAGAAATAGAAAAAAATGGTAACATAATTTACAAACCTGTTCCAAGAGATCGAGACCAAGCTTTTTCTATTTTTGGTGATGGTTTTTTATTGAATTTCTTAACCAATTCTTTGCCTGCTTTAAGAGGTATGCGTTCTTATAGCGAAGACTTAAAAGACCCAAAATGGTTTAGTTATTCTGCATATCCTTTAGATATGATGTTGATTACAAAATCTAATAAAGAAATTTGGAATGAGCAAGTAGCTGCGATTCAGAACCAAATTACAGACGAAGTAATTGACAATGCTTTGAATAAAATACCAAAAGAATTACAAGACGAAACTGTTAATGATATTAAAAGAAAACTAAANGGACGCAGAAAAAATTTACAAAAAATTGCAGATCGATATTATAAGTATCTGAACGAATTTCAAATTGTGATGGGCACCAATAAAGATGATGAATTTGAAATTAATCGTCTTGATAATGGTGATACTCAAATTATCGTTTATCGCATAAAAAATGGTAAAAAAGACCAAATCATCTTAGATAAAACGTATGATTGTAAGGTAACTAAAGAAATTTGGATCTATGGTTTAGGTGACGAAGATAAATTTGTACTGAGAGGAAAAAGCAAGAAAAAACACATTACATTAAAAATTATTGGTGGTTTAGATAGAGATACTTACGATATAGAAAATACAAAAAATGTAAAAGTATACGATCAAAAAGACAAGAAGAATAAGTTTAAAACAAACAACATCAGTAAAGAATTAACAAACGATTATAATACCAATAACTACGATTATACCAAATTAAAAAGTAGTGCTACGTTACTGTCTCCTGCACTAGGCTATAACCCAGATGATGGTATTAAATTAGGATTAAAAAACACGATTATAATTAATGGTTTTGAGCGAAATCCTTTTACAACCAAACATATTATTTCTGGTTTTTATTATTTTGCTACTAATGGCTATGAATTAAATTATTCAGGAGAGTTTGCAAATTTTGTCAATAATTGGAATCTAAAAATTGAAGCAGGGTATAACAGTCCTAATTTTGCTAGAAATTTCTTCGGATTTGGAAATGATAGTCCGTATTTAGAAGCCAATAAAGATGACGAAAATAGAGATTTTAATCGTGTAAGAATTCGCCAATATAATCTAGGAACATTTTTAAAATGGAGAGGGTATTTAGGCGCAAAATTTAAAGCAGGCCTAAATTTCGAAAGTTTTGAGGTAGAAAGAACAGCTGGTAGAATTTTAGATACCCCAGATTTTAATAATAGCACTATTTTTTCGAGCAAAGAATTTATTACTGCAGAAGCGAATTATACTTATAAACATACAGACAACAACGCTTTTCCTACTTTAGCTTTAGAATTTGACTCTAAAATAGGGTATACAACCAATTTAAATGAAAAAAGAAATTTTGCATTTAGCGCTACTTCTTTAGGCATTAGCCATAAATTAATACCAAATGGTAAATTGGTTTTGGCTTCAAAAGTAAAGGGGCATTTTATTTTTGGTGATGCTTTTGAGTTTTATCAAGCAGCAAACATTGGTGCAAATGAAGGTTTACGAGGGTTTAGAAACGAACGTTTTACAGGCAAAAATTCTTTTGTTCAAAGCACAGATTTAAGATGGAATGTAAGAAAGGTAAGAACTGAACTTTTACCTTTGAATATCGGTGTATATGGTGGCTTTGATTATGGTAAAGTTTGGGGAACTCCAGAAGAATTTATGCCATTTAATAGTTCTACTGCATTTAATACTTCTTATGGTGGTGGATTTTTCTTTAATGCAGCAGGTATGTTTGGCGGTAGTGTGGGTTATTTTAATAGTGTAGATGGCCCAAGATTTGAATTTAGTTTAGGTTTTGATTTTTAAATAGTAAAATATGAGTCAATTAGCATTGGTATTTGGAGGAGTTTTCGGGTTATTATCGGTAGTTTTCGGTGCTTTTGGAGCGCATCTGTTGAAGAAAAAACTCACCTCAGATCAATTGCAAAGTTTTGAAACTGGCGTTAAATATCAAATGTATCATGCAATTGTTTTGCTTGTTTTAGGTTTTCAATTAGATATCTCTACAACCCTAAACAAGTATATTATTTATGCTTTTATACTTGGTACAATATTGTTTTCATTCTCTATTTACGGCTTGGTTTTATCATCAGCAAAAAACAAGAAACTTAAGTTTTTAGGACCAATTACACCAATTGGTGGTTTGTTTTTGGTTGTTGGATGGTGTTTATTGCTTTATAAATATTTGACTTTCTAAAAAATAAAAGCCGAAACTTTTACGTTTCGACTTTTATAAAATTACTTTCACTTTTTTCTCAAATTATTTTTTAACAAATCGTTTGGTTGTTATACTGTCAGATGCATTCTTTACTTTAATAAAGTACATTCCACTAGCAAAGTTTGAAACATCTATAGTATCTGTATTACTTTCTTTTACTTTTTGACCTTGAAGATTATAAATTTCAACTTTGTCAAAATTATGGTTATCTATCATTTTTATGAACAATACATTATTAACTGGGTTAGGATAAATATTGAAGGTATTTTGATTAAAATCATCTGTACTTAAAACTGTTGAACATTCTGCAGCTGTTTCAACAATATTGTTATTTGCATTTAACAACCAGTTATTTATAATTGCATCAGTTTTATCATCAACAAAAACACAAGTAAGGTTTGGTGCAGCATCTGTTTCTACATAATTTATATTTGATAAATTTCCGTTTCTTAAATCTAAACTAGTTACATCTTGTCCGCCTAAATACACAGATGCTATTGCTCCATTTGCAGAAAGATTCAATGCTGTTAATTTTGATGCAAGAGCTTCAATAAAATATAAATTCACATTCATACTTACATCAATTGTTGTTATAGATGTTGAAGTAATATTTAACTCTACTAAATCTACAAAATCGGTAACATCTAAAGTAGTTAAAGGATTGCTAGCTACATTTAACCTTTCTAAACTAGATATAGATGGAGATAAAACTAAGTTGCTTAACATATTATTAGATAATTCTATTCTTACTAACCTTGTATTAGCACTTAAATCTAAACTTGTAAGTTGGTTACCTCTCGCAAAAAGTTCTGTAACATTGGTAAACGATGCTATACCTTGAAGGTTTGTTATATTTTGATTTACAACATTTATTCTTCCTGTGAAGGCACTTGCTTCCCAACATTGAATTTCTGAATCATTATTGGTATTAATTGCTGAGTTAGCAAGCAATGCCGCTTTAAAATTAGCATCTGTAAAAGTAACTACACAAGAAAACATAGGTGTAATAATTTTATTATTATCCATTACTATGGTTAATGGGTTTGTTGTTCCTGTTGCATAACCACTCCAACCATCAAACTGATATCCTGCATTTGGCACAGCAGTTAACGTAACAGTTGTCCCATAGTCGTAAGTTCCGTTAACAGGATTTGGATTCGTCGTTACAACTCCATTTGTTGAAGAAGTAATTGTTAAAGTATGTTGAATTTTGCCAAATATTGCTGTAACAGTCTTATCTGCATCCATAGTGATATTTAATGGTTGAGGTAAGTAGATAAATGCTTATCTTTAAAGTTTACAAATACTGTAAATTATGAACATATTTAAAGGTCAAAATCTTCTAGAGTTTACTGATCGTTTTAAAACGGAACTAGACTGCAAAGAATATTTATCAGAATTAAAAGATATATCAGATTATAAATGTACAAAATGTAGCCATACAGCTTATCAAAGAAAAGC
>P_2C_Liq_3_UnCtyDRAFT_100631_pt1 | contig 10124 bp, 7 predicted proteins | sample Pon2CUnioCityCA_3_FD_9720 | JGI IMG/M metagenome (IMG submission 9720)
CAATTACTTAGGTTGGACGTTTTTTAAATAAAGTTTGCAACTCCCTACTCAATCTAACAAGTCTCGGTGTGTACGATTTAAAATAAAGTTTGCAACCAGATTAATTCATTTCTAATCGGGCAATATTTAGAAATGTTTACTAACTCTACCAAACACACCGAGCGTCGTAGGAGGTCTGTATGCTAATCCAAAACTTGAGGGGGGAACAAAACGCTTTCGACAACTGATAACGAAAGTGGCCCACCAACATAAAAAGTAACTAAGTTATGTATTTGGAGTTTGGGAATAGACAACTAACCTTGCGTATTATTTGAATAAGTCTTAACTTTATCTGTCAGGTTTTATTGTTAGGGCTTAATCAAATCTGACAGTCGCATAAGTGCCATGAGCAGTCATTCATGATTAACTCGTTTCTGCCCCAAGACGAGTTTAGGCGACGGTCGCAAATGAGCGATAAGCGATCATTGAGATTGGATAAATTTTAAAAATAACCAATATAGCTTATAAATACAGAAATCCAGACCAATGAACATATCAATAGCGCAATTAATACTGCTGCGGAGCCTAAATCTTTAGCGAGACCTGACAATGGATGAATCTCTAAGCCAACTCTGTCTATTGTTGCTTCTATTGCTGTATTAACAACCTCTGCGAATATCACAAATAAAACAGAGGGGGGGGGTTCGATAAAGCGAGTAAAAAAAGCTCTTGTTTAAAAGCGGCTTCATTTTTAGCAAGCCATTTAAATGCACGCTGTGAATTTTTAAAAGCTAAAACGACTCGATTAATACCTGACGGCTTATTTGCACTATCAAATTGCATTGGAAACTCTCTTTATAGACTTAGGGCCTTACAGGCGTTAAAAATATCGTATTCAGGTTGGTATTGACTGCTGCTTACTTGAGTTAAGCCAAGTAAAGTGTCAAAAATATTGTCGTGTGAAAATACTTTTGAGCGTTGTAACTCAATACAATTATTAAATTTAGAGTTAGCGAGTTTATTACTCCAAAAAATCATTGGAATATGGGTTTGCTCGCTTGGTGCTAATGCATATGGAAACCCGTGAAGGTATAAACCTTTCTCACCAAGTGACTCACCGTGATCTGACACATATAGGAGTGACTTCTTCATTTCGTTACTTGTTTGTAATACTTTTATCAACTGGCTCAACACCTTGTCTGTGTATGCGATAGTATTATCATATGTGTTTGTTAGTTCAGTTGTACTACAGTTCTGAATATCGCTTCGAGAGCAATCAGGTTTAAACAAACTCTCGTGTTCAGGGTAACGACGATAATAAGTTGGTCCATGTGAGCCTATCATATGTAGAACAACCAATTTATGTTTAGCGTTACTAGTAGCTATCTTGTCTGCTAGTTTCGTAACTAATATTTCATCAAAACAGTAATGACCATCACATAACGGATCTTCTTTATTCGGCTCAATGTTGTCCGATTTGATGCGAGCACACACTCCTTTACAGCTGCTGTTATTATCAATCCATGTTACTTCAACACCACTACGCTGAATAATGTCTAGAACATTTTCTTGACTACTAGCAAGCCGAGAATCATATTCTTTGCGGTTCAGTTGTGAAAACATACAGGGGACCGAAATAGCCGTTGCCGTTCCACATGATGAAACATCACTAAAATACTTTACGCCTAACTTGGGAGTATAAGTATTCGTTGCTCTACTATAACCTTGTAGTGAAAAGTTAGCCGCCCGAGCTGTTTCCCCGACAACCATTACAGTNAGNGAGGTGCTCGTTTTATTTTTTAAAGTGGGCAAATTATCGAGNACCNTGAAAGGTAATGGTGGATAAAAGTAATTATCCNTCAGGTATTTATAACTTGCTGTATAGAATGCAAACGGGGTGATATAACTTGTTAGCTGTCGGTTGTTGCGGCCAACAGAAGCGTACTCTTTATAAAAGGGTACAGCGATTAAGGCACAACAGAGCAAAGCTGATAGATTTAGCTTCGTAAAACTTTTTAAACGTGCTCTAAAACTCCCAATAATTTTGAACTTGGAAAATAAGTAAGTAGGTACAGCTCCCAATAAAAAAATAAATAACACAAGCTGAAAGTTTAAGTATGAAAATGCTTCACCTGAATTTGTTTCAACAATATTTTGTAACATGTTCTTGTCAAAAATAACGCCATAATTAAGTGTTGAATAAAACAACAATGAGCAAACTAAAACACTAAATAGAAGTATAGGTTTAACAAAAGTAATTAAGGACAACCAACTTAAAACTAAAACAGTCAATGAGAATAGCAATAAAGGGACCGACGCGATAAAAAGCCAATTTATATGCCCTGACTGTGTTGCAGCCATGAAAGTATTGTATAAAAACAAGCCATTAAACGCGATAACGATATACATTGAAACTAAGCAAACAAATTGGCTGTAACTTACTTGCCAAGACGAAATACAAAATCTTTTAAACGAAATTATGATAGTTACTCCTTATCACTACTTTTATCAGCTAAACGATAAAGCTGCTCGGTGTAAGCTAAGTTGCTAAATAACACATGAGCGAGTGCTTTTTCAGCTAACGTTTGATCAACGTTTTGCTGTTCATTTTTTTCTTGTATTTTGGTTTGTTTGTTATAGCGCCAATAGCTGGTTTGTTGATTTGGCATTAGGATGACAGCGCGATCATTTTCTAGGTATGCAAAATTGTCGTAGTACTGCATCATTGCGCGTTCAACGGGATAACTTTTAGTTAGATCAAAGCCCAGCATAGGGGTTGCTTGGTCAATTCCTAAAAGTGACATCAAAGTAACAGGTAGATCAATTTGACTAACGAGTCTTGGATCGCGTTTACTTTTCATACCGCTGTTTAAAATAACAGCGGGTATATGAAAAGACTTCAAAGGGACAGGTTCAGAGCCAAAAACACGCACATCATGGTCTGCCACAACCAAAAATACGGTGTTTTCCCAGTACGACCGTGTTTTTGCTTTATTTATAAATTTCCCTAGTGCGTAATCGGCATACTTAATTGCAAGATCACGCTTATAGTTTTCAGGGTTATGTCCTTTGGGTAGCGATACTTTGCCTTGTGGTATATCAAACGGATCGTGATTACTAGAAGTAAATACAAGACTAAAAAATGGCTCTGTCGAATTACTTAATTTAGTGAGTTCTTTATCTGCTTGATTGAATAAGTCCTCATCACTTACACCCCAAGAGGAGATAAACTGGGGATTTTCAATATGGTTGATGTCAACAATATCGTTAAACCCGTTTCCTAGAAAAAAGCTTTTCATATTATCAAAATGGCTTTCACCGCCGTAGATAAATTGTGTTTTGTAACCTTCTTTACTCAATACATCCGCTAGTGAAAAAAAGTTATGCTGCGATTTAGATAGTTTAACTACTGAGCGAGATGGTGATGGTGTAAAACCTGTGGTAATTGCTTCAATACCTCTTACGGATCGCGTGCCCGTAGCATAAAGGTTGTCAAACCCCCACCCTTGTTGATATAGCTTATCAAGTTCAGGCGTAATATCTAACCCACCAAGTTCTCCAACAAATCGGGCACCTAAACTTTCCTCAAGTATTATAACTAAGTTTTTTTTAACACCAGACACAAAAGGCTTGTTGTGCGACAAGGTTGGAATATTTCCAGCGACAAACTGTTTTCGATAAGAAGCCTTTTTGACCGTATCTAAAATTTGTTGACGAGGCATTGTGCCATACAAATTACTGGCACTTTTTTCGTTACCCATGTTTTTCAGCGCAAACGCAACACTGTAAGTGGAGTTAAGAACAAGTGAGTTTACTAGTGAATCTTGAGAAAAATAGACTAATGCAGGGTTAAGCGGTCGGTGACTTAATGTACCTCTAGCAGCAAATAAGCAGATTATTAAAGCAGCCATTAGAATGGTTAAATTGGATGCTTTTTTCAGTGACTGTGGTTGTGGTTGTGTGAATGCTCTGCATAAAAGGCGATAGCTATAAACGCTTGTTAACGAGGCCAAAAGCAATGTACTTAGCATTGCAAAAAGATGACCATGCACTAACATTGAGAAGACTTCTTGTGGGTAATCAAGGTATTCAATATATAATCGGTTAGGCCTTACATCATATTGATTGATGAATGCAGGTGTTGATGCTTCAACAATAACAACTACAGTTACAACGCTGCTACCGTAAAGTGTAAAAATACGCTGGAAAAGCTCTGTTTTAGGGCGTGCAACTACATGCAGTATCAGTATAAAAACCCCAATAGTTGCTAAGTATCCAATGCTACTTAAGTCTATTCTGATTGCTCCTGATATGATCGGCCAAATATCATCATCATTTAATCTTGAATGTTGCCAAAACAATAACGCAATGCGGGAAGTTATAAAGATTGATATCAATATAATAGTAAAACGCAACAAGGGTTTTAAAACGAAAGTATTTGCTGTCATAGTTGTGCTCAATCTTAATAATTGCAGCAATACTAAAGACCGAAACTTAAGAAATCCTTAATCTAAACTTAATATTGGCTAAACTATGGAAACTTAAGCAAGTCATAAGTAAAAATTAAGCTATATGGCGTAAGCTAATGATGAAGATGCATTGTATCGATGGTATTACTTTATTGCGAACCATAAGAACCAAACAGCTTGATTCTAAAGTCTTAATTTTGAAGATTCATATGCCTATGGGATTGAACGTGATGTTAATGAACAGCTAGTTTTTCAGGATAATAATAAGCGTTTATTAACATCATTTATTTCAATGCCTCCAGACTTTTTAGAACATGGTTCTGCAACTAAAAATTATGACACTTGGGCGTTTGGTATTTTTGCATATAATGTAATTTTTGGTGAAATGCCTTTTGACTTAAACGACATTAGAGATGTAACAGAATTGCGACAACACTCTAAACTGCCCCCTAATGTAAAAAGTAAATTGCAAGAACTTGATGATGGTCCCCATTTGATAATGCAACATCTATTGTCATGCAGAGGTGAAAATCGACCTGAAATTCATAGTATAGTTAGACTTTTCAGTTGGCTGATTCATAGGAGTGATGAGTTTACTGAAGTTGAATTTATCAAGCGTGTAATTCACAACGATGGTTTTGATCCTAATCAAAGCCCATTAGATGATATATATTAGGTAGTTCCTCATAACTATTATTTGATTAATAGCGCTAGCTACAGATTCTTCAGTATAAAAATACATAAAAGCGAACCATCTCTGGTTCGCTTTTTTATTTTTACTGACCTCTAAATCCAACTATCGGTTGCAAACTTTATTCGAGTTGCAAACTTAATTCCGATAGTTGCATTCTTTATTCGCAACCTACACTTCTGCAGAGTCTCGATAACTGTCCAAATCAGGACAACTACACACCAAGTTTCTGTCACCATACACGTCGTCGATACGGTTTACTGTTGGCCAGAACTTATTGCGTGCAACAGATGGTACCGGATAAGCCGCTAATTCACGTGAATAGCTACGATCCCATTTATCATCACATATATCAGCTAGTGTATGTGGCGCATGGTGTAATGGATTATCAATGCTATCCCACTCACCAGATTCAACTTTTGCTATTTCTTTACGAATGCATACCATGGCCTCAATGAAGCGATCAATCTCAACTTTTGCCTCAGACTCTGTTGGCTCAATCATCAATGTACCCGCAACTGGGAAAGACATTGTTGGCGCGTGAAAACCATAATCATTCAGACGCTTCGCTACATCCATCTCTGTCACACCTGATGCTTCTTTTAGTGGACGTAAATCGATAATACATTCGTGCGCTACTCGGTCATTGTTCCCTTTGTATAAAATTGGGTAATGTCCTTCTAGCTCTTTAGCTATGTAGTTAGCTGATAAAATCGCCACTTCTGTCGCACGACGTAAACCTGCTGAACCCATCATCTTAATATACATATAAGAAATCGGTAGAATCGATGCACTACCCCATGGGGCGGCTGAAACTGCACTGTTAGTGCCTAAGTCATCATTGGTACCGGCAGCTTCTAGTGGCACTAGAGAGTGGCTTGATAAAAATGGGGCTAAATGCGCCTTCACACCGATAGGTCCCATACCTGGGCCACCACCACCGTGTGGGATGCAGAACGTTTTGTGTAAGTTCAAATGTGATACATCAGACCCAATCAAACCCGGTGACGTAATACCGACCTGAGCGTTCATGTTGGCACCATCCATATACACTTGACCACCATGCTCATGCACAATGTCACAGATTTCTTTCACCGTTTCTTCGTATACACCGTGTGTGGATGGATACGTTATCATCGCACATGAGAGATTCGCTGAGTGCTCTTCGGCTTTATTGCGCAAATCAACTAAGTCAACGTTACCGTCTGCGTCACAGTTTACGACCACTACTTTCAAGCTCACCATTTGCGCCGATGCAGGGTTGGTACCGTGCGCAGATTGTGGGATCAAGCAAATATTACGGTGATCATCACCACGGCTAGCGTGATAGCGTTTAATCGCTAACAGACCTGCGTACTCACCTTGCGCACCAGAGTTTGGTTGCATCGACAAAGCATCATAACCCGTGATATCAATTAACCAATCAGATAGCTCATCAATCATTGCCTTGTAGCCTTGCGCTTGTTCAACTGGCGCAAACGGGTGTAATTGACCGAACTCAGGCCATGTCACCGGGATCATCTCTGCTGTTGCATTGAGTTTCATCGTGCATGAACCAAGAGAAATCATAGAGTGATTCAACGCTAAATCTTTGTCTTCTAGTGACTTGATATAACGCAGCATTTCAGTCTCTGAGTGATAAGAATTGAATACTTCATGCGTTAGGAATTCTGACTCACGCTTTAAGTCTTCCGGGATACCTGAAGTGCCCTGAACCTGTGAGTCTAACTCAGCGATATCTAGACCGTGTTCAGCACCGATAAATGCCTTAAATAAGTCAGCTACGTCGTTACGAGTCGTCGTTTCATCAAAGCTCACACCGACTAAACCATCTTGGTCGATACGCAGATTCATATCCATCGCTTGTGCTGCTTTTACTACAGCATCTTTATCACTCGGCGCTACGGTAATCGTATCAAAGAACGTGTCATTGACGACCTTGATACCTTTGGCCGTTAAACCTGCAGCAAAGATTTGCGCTAAACGATGAATACGAGATGCAATTTGCTGTAAACCAATCGGGCCGTGATACACTGCATAGAAAGAAGCCATATTGGCTAACAATACCTGTGCAGTACAGATGTTTGAATTGGCTTTATCACGACGGATGTGTTGTTCTCGCGTTTGTAAAGCCATACGCAATGCAGGACGACCACGAGTATCTTTGGATACACCGATGATACGACCAGGAAGCGAACGCTTGTAGCTGTCACGAGTGGCAAAGAATGCCGCATGTGGACCGCCGTATCCCATGGGGACACCAAAACGCTGTGCAGAACCAAACACTACATCAGCGCCTAATTCGCCAGGCGACTTAATTAACGTCAAACCCAGTAAATCAGTCGCAACTGCCACAACCGCTTTATTTGCCTGCAACGCAGCAATGATTTCTTCGACATTGTGCAACTCACCTTGAGTACCCGGATATTGTAATAAAGCACCAAACACATCATGTTCGGCTGCATTTACAACAGGACCTGTAATAAGGTCAAAACCAAACATTTCCGCACGCGTTTTAATAACATCTAGCGTCTGTGGGTGAACATTATCCGCAACATAGAAAGCATTGCATTTTTTATTTTTTGAAACGCGCTTTGCCAAGGCCATTGCCTCAGCTGCTGCGGTAGCTTCATCGAGTAATGATGCCGATGCCAGCTCCATTCCTGTTAAATCAATAGTGGTTTGTTGGAAGTTTAAAATCGCTTCTAAACGCCCTTGTGCAATCTCTGGTTGATACGGCGTGTACGCTGTATACCAACCTGGATTTTCTAATACATTACGCAAAATCACATGGGGGGTATGCGTGTCATAATAACCCATACCGATAAACGAGCGTTTTACTTGGTTTTTAGCAGCAACGGCTTTTAATTCAGCCAAAGCATCAACTTCAGACTGAGCTTCACCGACGTTTAAGCCTTCTGAAAGTATACTAGCAGGGACAGTTTGTTGAATTAAATCATCCAAAGAGTCTGCACCTACTGTATCAAGCATCGCTTGGATTTCAGGGCGGCCAGGACCGATATGACGACGAATAAAATCACTTTGCTGCTCTAAATCAGCAAGAGGTTTTTGCAATAATGGCATAGTTAAGCACTTATTTTGAAAATTAAACTTACAACGCCCTCACCCACCGGCATGTGAATGAGGCAACGAACATTAAGACTTACTCGTCTTCAATGTTTTGCGCATATCCTTCTGCGTCTAATAATCCTTCGACTTCGCTAACGTCTTCCGCTTTTACTTTAAACATCCAACCGTCACCGTAAGGGTCAGAGTTGACTAGCTCTGGTGAGTCTTCTAAGTCTTCATTTACTGCAATAACTTCACCTGTAATCGGTGCATATACATCAGAAGCGGCTTTTACCGATTCAGCTACAGCAGCGTCATCGCCCGCAGCAACATCATCACCTACATCAGGCAAATCAACAAATACCATATCGCCTAGCAAGTCTTGTGCATGCTCAGTGATACCAACAGTGAAAACACCATCACCTTCAGGGCGAACCCATTCGTGCGAGGTTGCGTAACGTAATTCAGCAGGGATATTGCTCATATTCATTCCTAATTATGTTGTGTAATTAAAATATTTTTCGAAAATGTTTTGTTATAAAACGCTCTTGCCGTTGCGCACAAAACTGGGCTTAACCACTTTAACTGTAACCCACTTTTTGCGCATTTCAACTTCTGCGTAATCTGTCACGGTATTTGATACACGAGCCAGCGCGATACTATGACCTAATGTTGGAGAAAACGTACCAGACGTAATGACACCTGTGCCCCCTTCCACTTTGACATTTTGGCCATGTCGTAAGACACCTTTTTCCGTCATTACTAGGCCAACTAACTTCTCAGATCCCTCTGCTTTTATCTGTTCTAACGTACTACGACCAACAAAATTGCGGTCTGTAGGTTCCCAAGATATGGTCCAGCCCATGTTGGCAGCTAGTGGTGAAATCGTTTCATCCATATCTTGGCCGTATAAATTCATACCAGCTTCCAGGCGTAAGGTATCACGAGCACCTAAACCACAAGGCGCAACACCCGCTTTTAATAAAGCATCCCAAAACTCACCGGCACGTGCGTTTGGTACCATGATTTCATAACCAGCCTCGCCGGTGTAACCTGTAGTGGCGATAAATAAGTCTTCGGCTTGGACACCGTAAAATGGTTTCATACCAGCAACAGCTTCTTGCTGTGCTTCAGAAAATAATTCAGCGGCTTTTGCTTTTGCGTTGGGACCTTGCACGGCAATCATAGCAAACTCATCACGCTCAGTGATGGTCACAGAAAAACCATCTGCTTGTTTGTTTAGCCAATTCAAGTCTTTTTCTTTTGTTGCTGAATTTACGACCAAACGATAGTTTGTTGGCTCAAAAAAGTAGACGATTAAATCATCAACCACACCACCTGCTTCATTCATCATGCCGGAATATAGCGCTTTACCTTTATCCTGTAGCTTGTCTACATCGTTAGCTAGTAGGTACTGTAAATAAGCTTTAGCATCGTCGCCAACAACATCAACAATCGTCATGTGTGAGACATCAAACATTCCTGCATCACGGCGCACAGCATGATGTTCTTCAATTTGAGAACCATAATTGATTGGCATCTCCCAACCAAAAAAGTCAACCATTTTGGCACCAGCTTCAATGTGTTTATGATGTAAAACTGTTTTATTTGTCATGCTGCTTCTCTGTATTTTTGTTAAGCAGATACTACAAAAGCCCTCAACCTAGAACAAATTAAAAAGATAAATACATAGATAAGAATTTTAAATGTATATCGAATCTGATATAAATAATATAAATATTTTAAATAGTCTGAGTAAGAGCTATGAATAGTGCGCAGCGTAGTTTGAAAATGAAAACTTTAATGCAGGAAAGTAATACCTAAGAAACATTATTTATACGTTTTGAATTTACACCTTATAAAGAAATATAACACCTTCTAGTTTCTTACCTTAATAAGCATTGAGGCTCGCGGAT
>P_2C_Liq_3_UnCtyDRAFT_100633_pt1 | contig 10089 bp, 7 predicted proteins | sample Pon2CUnioCityCA_3_FD_9720 | JGI IMG/M metagenome (IMG submission 9720)
TAGGTTTTTCTTGTACAAAGATTCAGCCAAGAAAACCAATTAACCCGAAACCATCAACAACATTGTATTTTGAAGCAATGCAACAAAACAAAATTTTAAATAAAATTGAAGAAGATAAAATTCTTAGGTTAATTAAAAATGATTCTACAAACACTTATATACAATCAGAAAACGGATTTTGGTATACCTATATTAATAAGATAGAAGAAAATTTAGCTATGCCCAAAAAAGGCGATGAAGCTGTTTTAACCTATAATATAACAGATTTAAATGATACTATTATTTATGCTAAAGAAGAATTAGGAATTAAAAATTATAGGGTTGATAAAGAAGATTTTATTTCTGGATTACAAAAAGGAATAAAGTTGATGAAAATAGGAGAAACCATTACATTTGTATTGCCATCTTATAATGCTTTTGGTATAACAGGTGACAACAACAAAATTGGAATAAACCAATCGATAAAAAGTACAGTAACATTAATAAACATAAAATAAATAGAAAAATGAGAATATTAAAAACTTTAGTGATAGTAGCAGTTTTTGTTAGTTTATCTTCATGTAATCAAGGAATTAAAAAGATAGAATCTTTAGAGACTGAAATAGATTCTGTTAGTTATGCGGCAGGACTGTCTTCTGGTATTGGTCTTTCTAAACAAGTTAAAAGTGGCTTTAAGGAAGTTAATAAAGAGGCATTTATTAGTGGTTTAATTAATGGGATGGATTCCACAGATTATCTTATTGAAGAAAAAGACCTTCAAAATTTATTGTCTTCTTATTTTAGAAAAAAACAGGAAGAAGAAATAAATGCTAAGTTTGGTGAAGTGAAAAAAGCAGGTGAGGATTTTTTAGCAATAAACAAAACAGAAGAAGGTGTAAATACGACAGCTAGTGGTTTACAATATATTGTTTTAAAGGAAGGTAAAGGAGAAAATGTACAACCAACCGATAAAGTAAAAATACATTATCATGGAACTACTATCGATGGTAAAGTTTTTGATAGTACAGTAGATAGAAAACAACCTTACGAATCTGCAGCAAATATTTTTGTACCTGGTTTTAATGAGGCATTGGCTTTAATGAAAAAAGGGTCTAAATACAAAGTATTCATTCCTCAAGAATTGGCTTATGGTGCGCAACAAAGAGGACAATTAATTTTACCTTTTTCAGCGTTAGTTTTTGAAATTGAAATTTTAGATATTACAAAATCATAAATGAAAAAAGGCCTATATATTTTTATCACCTCTTTAATTATAGTTAGTTGTACCGCTTCTAAATATAAAGATTTGAACGACGGTTTGTATGCTGAAATACAAACGAATAAAGGCGATATTTTACTTGAATTGTATACAGATGCTGCACCAATGACCGTGGCTAATTTGGTTTCTTTAGCTGAAGGAGATAATAGTAAGGTGTATGATACTATAAAAGGAGATAATTTTTATGATGGCATTCGTTTTCATAGAGTTGTCAATAATTTTGTAATTCAAGCTGGAGACCCTACAGAAACGGGTAGAGGAACACCTGGGTATAGATTTGGTGATGAATTTACCAAAGATGAAAATGGCAATTTGTTATACAAACATGATGATACAGGTATTTTATCAATGGCAAATTCAGGTCCAGAAGCTAATGGAAGTCAATTTTTTATTACACACAGACCGATTCCTAGTTTAGATGGTAAGCATACCGTTTTCGGTAAAACAATCATAAATTCTAGACAACTAGAAGATTTAAAAATTAGCATCAAAGATGAAACGTTATTAACAAAAGCAATTGATTCGTTACGAATGGCTGTGGTAAATATCATTGTGCAATATGATACGATTCATACCATTGAAATTGTAAGAATAGGTAGCGATGCTAAATCTTTTGATGCAGGAGAAGTTTTTGATCTAGAAATGATTAAATATGCTGAAAATAAAGAAAGCAGAGAGAAAGATCAAGCAAAAATAGAAGAACGAAGGTATGAAAAATATCTAGCAGATAAAGTTGCTTTTTTGGCTGATATGAATGAAGACAAAGCTACTAAAACAAGTTCTGGTTTGCGTATTTTAATGCTAAAAGAAAACCTGTCAGGAAAAAAAATGGTAACAAATAAACCTGTAAAAGCACACTTTACATTATATACTGCAGATGGTACTAAAATTCAGTCTACAGAAGAAAGTGGGCAACCTTTTGTTTTTCAGTTAGATGATACACAAAGACCAATGATTACTGGGTTTAAAGAAGGTGTCGCAAATATGAGAGTGGGCGAAAAAGCGCGTCTTTTTATACCATATTATATTGGTTTTGGTGAAGAAAAATATGGCCCTTTTCCAGCAAAATCTGATTTGGTTTTTGAAGTAGAAATTTTAGAAATAGAAAAATAATTTGTTCGAAACCATCATACAAAAAGACAAAGAATTCTTAATTTTCTTAAATAATTTAGGAAGTGAACAATGGGATCCATTTTGGTTGGTAATTACCAATCAATTGTACTGGACTCCATTGTTCCTTTTTGTTTTTTATATGATTATTAAATCTTTTGGATGGAAAAGAGGTGGGGTAATGATTTTAGCAATGATTATATTGGTTGCTTTTTCAGACCAATTTGTAAATCTAATTAAAGATAGTATTGCAAGATTACGTCCCAACAATGATCCAGAAATTAAAGAATCTTTAAGAACTTTAATTCATCCACAGAGTTATAGTTTTATTTCAGGTCACGCAACAACATCTACCTTTTTTGCGGTATTTGTTACCCTTTTGCTAAAACATAAATATAAATATATCTATTTAATTTTACTTTTTCCTTTAATATTTGCCTATAGCAGATTGTACTTAGGCGTTCATTTTCCAATAGATATTTTTTTGGGAATTTTAACAGGAATACTACTTGCCAACATTTACCACTTCTTTTTTAAAAAATTAGATACTAAATTATTTCTCTGATTTCTTATTATTAAAGTATAAGTATTTAGTAGCGTGATAATAAGCATTTAAAAGACTGTCCATTTGTAAAGTTGTCTTTGGGTATTTCTCTTTAATGTCCATCATATTTTTACTATCCAAATTAAACAAACCTTTCGTTTTAGAAATATTGGTTTTATAATAATAGAGACTGTCTTGAAGAATTCCAACAGTAGGTTCTCCCTTCATCTTTAAGTAAACAAATGAAGACGGATTATCATAAGCAACTGAATCTAAAACATTGCTACCTAAAGTATAGTTGGTGTGATTCATTTTTATCAAACTCATTACTGTAGGAAACAGGTCAATCAATTTAGCGTTTTTAGAAAATACTTGAGGCTTTATGAATTGGGGCGCATGCATAAATAGCAACGCATGCTGTAAGTTGATGTTTAAATCGTGTTCATTGGTATATTGTTCATTTCTGTTCATCATCGTATTATGATCACCAAAAAACACAAAAATAGTGTTGTCATAATATCCAGAACTTTTGGCTCTTTCTAAAAACCGACCTACATTAAAATCTAAATAACGCATTGCATTCAATTGTGCAACAGATTTAAAACCAGATTTTTTTAGGAGGTCATCAGAAATTTCATCTTCTGCAAGAGGAGTATAGCGCTCTTTTTTATCTGGAACTGTAAACGGAATATGATTTGACGCAGTTTGTATATAAGCTACAAATGGTTTTTTGTGTTGATGTAATGTCTTCAATTCCTTGTCAGATTCCTTAAACAACTCATAATCGTCAATTCCCCAAACATCGGCTCTATTTTCGGCATCGTAACTGCCTTCTTCAAAGATTTTCAGGCCTTTTATATTTGCCTGAAAAATACCTCTAATATTTGCCCAATTGGCACTTCCTCCTAAAAAATAGCGTTTTTCATAGCCTTTAAATTGATCAAACAAAATACGTTGATCAATAATCATCGGGTTTCTAGAAGCGGTGTTGATATCATCGATATCTGGCAAACCTGTAACACTTGCAAAAACACTAGCAGCTGTGCCAGACTTGTGCACATAAAACTTACTAAAACTTAAACTTTTCGGAATTAACGAATCAATTTTTGGTGATGATTCAATCGGATTTCCATAATAACTCAATGGTTTTACACCTACAGATTCTAACATTACAAAAACTACATTAGGTCTGTTTTGTAAACTATCTTTAAACACCACTTTTCGTTCAAAAGAGATGTTGTCTTTAGGTAAATTTAAATCTTTAGCGATAATTGGATAATATTTTTGGAATTCCTCCATATTTACGCTTTCACTTCGAAACTTAAAACTATCAAAAAAGTACAACACAGGGTTTAATGCAAACTGATTAACTTTACTGTTTTTAGAGAAAAAAGCCTCGCTCCATCGCAAAGGATAATGTGTAAAACTGTTGTAAATGCTAAACGCTAAAAGTAAAACGGTTGCAATAAAATAAATCGTTTTTATTTTTTTAGAAGGATTTATTTGATGGTTATGTAGTCTATTATATAAATATTTTGACAATTTATAAATTAAATAGCCAAAGATCAAAAGCCCCAAAAATCCTTTAAAAACAGGATAACTTTCTAGCAATACTTGCGATGATATTTTTAAATCTTCTATAAATCGAAGTGAAGCCGCATCTAATCGAATAGATAAATAATCGTAATAACCAAAATCAATTAAATAGAAAATGGTAAGGATGAGATACACTAAAATCAAATATACATTGGCTAATTTTTTGTAAAACGAATATTTAAAAAAACGTCGGTTTGTAATCAAAATTAAAATAGCCAAAGGAAAAATAGTAATCGATGCCAATTTTATATCAAAACGAAATCCTAACCAAAATGCAGTTTGTTTTTCTGCAGAAGTTGCGGTTTCTAATTCTGCAAAAAAGGTGTAAAACAAGACTCTAAAAACGACATTAAAGACAACTAACAAAAGAAAATTGCTAAAAATATATTTGATGTAATTCGGAATTCTACTCAACATTAATTTCATTTAAAAAGCAAAGATATTTAATCTGTAGTGAAACACTAAAAATAGCCGATTTTATTTCTTTAAAATTGATCTCTTAAATGCGATAAAAAACGTAAAATTTCAATCTGTTAAATCAATCTAAAAGACTATTCTTTTTCAGTTAATAATTCATTGACAAACTGTTCAAATTCTTCTGTAAAAACCGTGTATTCTTTACCAGTTGAAGGNCCATTAAAANCTGTATGTATTTTTCTGACNTTTCTGTTTTTATCCATAAAAATTGTTGTTGGGTAAGAGATAACNTGATTTAACATTGGTAATTTTTGAGAAGCTAAGGTTTTATTTGCNTCATTGCCAAATTGCGCTAATAAAATGGGGTAATTAACTCCAATCTTTTCTTTNAAACGATTTATTCTNTCATAAGCCGTTAATCTTGTTTTTGCTACTTCAAAAGCTAAAGCTATAATCTGAACTTTATGATTCGGATTTTCCCTTAAATACTTCACCAAATATTTAGTTTCATCCAAACAATTAGGGCACCAAGTTCCCATAATTTGAATGATGATTACTTTATCTCGAAATTCAGGATCACTTAAAGAAACCACTCGTCCTCTTGTGTCAGGAAAAGAAAAATCAAAATATTCGTAGCCCTTTTTTATAACAGTAAGATTTTCTTCTTTCGGTAATTCATAAGTGTTATTTAATTTTGCTGTAAATGGTTCTTTCCAGTGATTATCAGAATAAAAAAAGCCGTTTAACGTAGAATCTGTTGCTTTTGCTGTAAATAAAAAAGCGTGTGCACCATCAAACGTAGATAGTTTTAAAGAATCGCCATCCATTATTCCCTCTAAATATCGATAATCTCCAGAAATGGTTCTAAATGTTCCTGTAACTTTAGCTCCTTTTTGATTAAAAATTCCTTTGGCAATATAGCTATCAACCTTATTATCAGCATTAAAAACGGTTTCCCAATTTCCTGTAATATGTACAGAGGCCTCTTTTTTAGCCGAAAATCGTTCGTTATTTTTTTTGGCTTTAAAAGATACAATTCTATCCAAGCTCGGTTTTACAAATCGACCATCTAATCCGTTCTCTGTAATTTTAGCCATAATATATCCCTCAAAAACGGGAGTTTGAATTATTACTGAATCATTTTGGTATACAATTTCATCAACAGAAATTCGTTCGTCAGCATTATAAATTGTAATCAAAGAATCATTATTTACTTCAAAAATAAAAGGAATTTCTTGACGGTCTTGTATCTCTAAAACACCTCTATAGGTTCCTTTTTCAAGTGTTTTTATAGAATCAGTTTTACAAGAACAAAAAAGTAAAGTGCTTATTATCAATAGAAAAGATCTCATTATATCATTTTTAAATCGAACTGAAATTTACAATTATTTCAGAACTTATTTTACCATTAATTTCTAAGGAATAAGTATATCAAACTCTTTAAAATTGGTTAAATTTGCCACTTAAATTGATTAGAAAAAAATATGAAAATATCATACAATTGGTTAAAACAATTTTTGCAAGTAGATTGGGAAGTTACGAAAACTGGAGAATTATTAACAGATTTAGGACTTGAAGTTGAAGGAATTGAAACCAAAGAATCAATAAAAGGAAGCTTAAAAGGCGTTGTTACTGCGAAAGTATTAACCTGTGTGCAACATACAAATGCTGATAGATTAAAGGTTACCACTGTAGATTTGGGTGATGAAAAGCCGGTTCAAATTGTATGTGGAGCACCAAATGTAGCAGCCGGACAAAAAGTTCTAGTAGCAACTGTGGGTACAACTTTATATGATGATAAAGGTGAAGGCTTTAAAATCAAAAAAGGAAAAATAAGAGGCGAGGAAAGTTGTGGTATGATTTGTGCCGAAGACGAATTGGGTTTAGGCGATAGTCATGAGGGAATTTTAGTTTTAGATGAAAAAATTAAAGCGGGTATTCCTGCAGCCCAAGTTTTTAATATAGAAACCGATTATGTATTCGAAATTGGTTTAACGCCCAATAGATCTGATGCAATGAGCCATTTTGGTGTGGCTAGAGATTTACGTGCAGGCTTAATCCAAAACGATTTAAATTTAGAGTTAATTTCGCCATCCGTAAGTGATTTTCATGTTGATGAAAGAACCCTACGCTTTGATGTTGAAGTAGAAGATAAAGATTTGGTGCCTCGTTATTGCGGAATAACAATCACAGATATTGAGGTAAAAGAATCTCCAGAGTGGATTAAAAACCGATTAAAAGCTATTGGAATTACACCTAAAAATAACATTGTAGACATTACAAATTACGTTCTACACGAATTAGGGCAGCCTTTGCACGCTTTTGATGCTCAAAAGATTAGAGGAAATAAAATCATTGTTAAAACTTTAGAAGAAGGTACAAAATTTACCACTTTGGATGAAGTAGAAAGAACACTTTCTGCAGATGATATTATGATTTGTGATGCTGATGAAAACCCGCTGTGTATTGGTGGTGTTTTTGGAGGATTAAAATCGGGAGTAACAAACAACACGACCTCTATTTTTTTAGAAAGTGCTTTTTTTAATCCGGTTTCTATACGAAAAACAGCAAAGAGACACGGATTAAATACAGATGCTTCCTTCCGTTTCGAAAGAGGTATAGATATTAATTGTACAAAATATGCTTTAAAGCGGGCAGCCTTGTTAATTGAAGAATACGCAGGAGGAAAATTGGCTTCAGATATTTCTGATTTTTATCCGATTAAGATCGATGATTTTCAAGTATTTCTGTCTTATGAAAATGCATATCGATTAATTGGACAAGAAATTCCGAAAGAAAAAATTAAAAATATTTTAGCGTCTTTAGAAATTAAAATTAATAGTGAAACCGCAGGTGGTTTAGGTTTAACCATACCTTCTTACAGAACAGATGTGCAAAGAGAAGCAGATATTATTGAAGAAATTCTGCGAGTATATGGCTATAATAACATTGAGTTTTCAAACAAGTTAAATACCTCTATTACTTTCGATGATACTAAGGAAACTAAAATCGAAAACATAACTGCCAATCAATTAACTGCCTTAGGTTTTAATGAAACTATGGCAAATTCTTTAACGAAACCTGAGTACAATGTACTTTCAGAAAATATTAATGACGAGGCTAAAGTTGCAATGTTAAATCCTTTAAGTAACGATTTGGCTGTAATGCGCCAATCCATGTTGTTTAGTGGCTTAGAATCTGTTGCCTATAATTTGAATCGAAAAAATAGTGCGTTAAAGTTTTATGAATTTGGTAAAACCTACCATAAATATGCTGATACATACCAAGAAGATAAACATTTAACGCTTTTTGTAACCGGTAATAGAACAAAAGAATCTTGGAAAACCAAAGCTATCAATTCAGATTTTTTTTATGTAAAAGGAGTAATTACAGCTGTTTTAGAACGTTTGGGTATTCAGAATTTAAAAGCTAGTCCTATAAAAAATGATGTTTTTTCTGAAGGAATTTCTTTAGGGTTAGGTAAAATTAAATTGGTTGAATTTGGCGTTGTAAAGCGTAGTATTTTAAAAGAATTCGGAATAAAACAAGAAGTATTATTTGCTGATTTTAGTTGGGATACTGTTTTAAAATTTTCAGGTAAAAAGAATGTAAAAGTTTCTAGTTTAACTAAATTTCCTGCTGTGAAGAGAGATTTAGCATTACTATTACCCACTAAAACCGAATTTAAAGAAGTGTATAATTTAGCATTTCAATCCGAAAGAAAATTATTAAAAGAAGTCGATTTATTTGATGTTTATGAAGGTGATAATTTACCTGAAGGTAAAAAATCGTATGCAGTAAGTTTTGTTTTACAAGATGAAACAAAAACTCTAGAAGACAAACAAATCGATAAAATAATGCAAAAATTACAGCAAAGTTTTGAGAAAAATTTAGAAGCTGTTTTAAGATAAATTTTAAGCCTCATTTTTGAGGCTTTTTTTATAGTTTTGGGATTTCTGAAAAGAATAGTAATAAAATATAAAAAAGTATACTCATTGAGTTATAGATCAGGATGTCATTTCGAGTGGAGTAAAACGAAACCGAGAAATCTTAAAGTCTTAATTTAAGAAGATTTCTCCACAAGGTCGAAATGACAAGAATCGTCACTTTTTTTAATAAAGATAAACACATGTATAAAGCAATAATTCGCCCAATTTTCTTCCTTTTCGATCCAGAAAAGATACATTATTTCACGTTTTCTTTGATTAGAGTTTTGTGTAAAATCCCTTTGTTTGCTGGTCTTTTTAGAGGTATGTATCAAATTAATAATAAAAAATTAGAGCGTACTTTATTTGGGTTAACATTCAAAAACCCTGTGGGCTTAGCTGCTGGTTTTGATAAAAATGCGGTTTTGTATAACGAACTCGCTAATTTCGGATTTGGATTTATAGAAATTGGCACAGTAACACCCAAAGGCCAAGAAGGGAATCCTAAAAAACGATTATTTCGACTGAAAGATGATCAAGGAATTATCAACAGAATGGGCTTTAATAACGAAGGTTTAAAGGCTGCTATTGAGAAGTTAAAAGAAAATAAGGGCAACGTTATTATTGGCGGTAACATTGGGAAAAACACACAAACTTCACCAGAAAATTATACGGCAGATTATTTAGAATGCTTTGAAGGTTTGCATCCTTATGCAGATTATTTTGTGCTGAACGTAAGTTGCCCAAATGTGGGTAGTCACGCAAAATTAAATGACAAAGATTATTTGGTTGAGTTGATTACAGCGTGTCAAAAATTAAATAATAAGTTTGATAAACAAAAGCCAATACTACTAAAAATAGCCCCAGATTTAAATAATACACAATTAGATGAAATTATAGAATTGGTTGCAGAAACAAAAATTGATGGTGTCATCGCTTCAAATACATCTACAACTAGAGCTAATTTAAAAGCTTCTCCAGCTCGTTTACAAGAAATTGGTAATGGAGGTGTAAGCGGGCAACCTATTAAAAATCAAAGTACAAAAGTAATTCAATATTTGGCTGAAAAGTCTAACAAATCTTTTCCAATAATTGGAGTAGGTGGAATTCATTCAGCACAAGATGCTTTAGACAAAATTAAAGCAGGTGCAGATTTAGTGCAGATTTATACGGGTTTTATTTATGAAGGACCAAGTTTGGTTAAAAGGATTAACAAAGCTGTTTTGGATAGTCTCTGA
>P_2C_Liq_3_UnCtyDRAFT_100635_pt1 | contig 10078 bp, 9 predicted proteins | sample Pon2CUnioCityCA_3_FD_9720 | JGI IMG/M metagenome (IMG submission 9720)
TGAGGTGATCAGGAAATGGCGCGCAGGATCGGCGGCGGCGAGATGCTCTATCAGGCGCAGGCTGGACAGGCTCTCGCCCACGCTGGCAGCGTGAAACCACATGAGCGCACCTTTGGGTCGCGCTTGTGTTGCCACTCCTTGGCGCTCACCAAGCCTTTTCAAATCAATGCCTTGAGCGGTCAGCTTTGTCTTGGTGAGGCGATGTGCGAGAGGCGCGAGGGGCGTTGCGAGCGCCCTATAGACGCGCAGCAGGAGAGGCAGGGCGTGGGCCATGCTCAGCCGCCTGTGTGGCTCATGTGGCGGGTCATTTTGCCAGCGACGCTTTGGCGGTCGTAGTCAAAGTCGTGACCCTTTGGCTTGAGTTTGATGGCGGCGCGGATGGCCGCCTCCAAGGGGGCGTTGTCATCAGGGTGGGCGCGCAGAGGGGCGCGCAGGTCGGCGTTGTCTTCTTGACCGAGGCACATGAACAACTCGCCCGTGCAGGTCAGCCGGACGCGGTTGCAGCTTTCGCAGAAGTTATGCGTCAGTGGCGTGATAAAGCCGATTTGCTGGCCTGTTTCCTCAAGGCGCACGTACCGCGCGGGGCCGCCTGTGCGATGGGCAAGCTCTGTAAGCGTATAGCGTTCGGCCAAAGTGGCGCGCAAATCTTTCAGGGGCCAGTATTGATCAAGGCGGTCTTCATTACCGATGTCGCCCATGGGCATAACTTCGATAAAGGTGAGGTCCATGTCCTCGGCCTTGCACCACTCGGCGAGGGTAAAGAGCTCGCTTTCATTGAAGCCTTTCAGGGCAACCGTATTGATCTTGACGCGCAGCCCCGCCTTTTTGGCAGCCTCGATGCCTTTGAGCACTTGGGGCAGGCGGCCCCAGCGGGTGATCTCTGCGAACTTTTGCTCATCCAGCGTATCCAGAGAGACATTCACGCGGCGCACGCCTGCGGCGTAAAGATCGTCGGCAAAGCGGGCAAGCTGGGAGCCGTTGGTTGTCAGGGTCAGCTCTTTGAGCGCGCCGCTCTCCAGATGCCGGGTCATGGCGTCAAAGAAGGTCATAATGCCTTTGCGCACCAGCGGCTCGCCGCCTGTGATGCGCAGTTTTTCAACGCCAAGGGTGATAAATGTGCTGCACATCCTGTCCAGCTCCTCAAGGGAGAGCAGCTCCTTTTTGGGCAAAAACGTCATGTTCTCGGACATACAGTAGACGCAGCGAAAATCGCAGCGGTCTGTCACGGAGACGCGCAGATACGAAATCGGGCGGGCGAAAGGATCAATCAGCGGCGTTTTCATGAGATACAGTTAAGGGCTGGTGGGCTGCGGGGCAAGGGTGTTTCTGCTCTGGTCAAGGGGGGCGAGGGGGCCTAACGTCAAGGACATGAAAAAGAGTATTGTGAGTGTGAGTCTTGGGGGGCTTCTGGGGCTGCTGCTGGCGGGTTGCGCTGTGATCGGCAATCAGGGCGCTGACACGGCAGCACCGCAAGCAGAGGAGCGCGAGGCTGTGCGCCCGCTCGAAACGGTGCGCCCGCCCGCGACAGCGCGGACTGTGGAGCAGTTTGACACCACAAGCGCGGATGAGAAAAAGGCTGCCGTTGTGGCGGCAGAAGAAAAGGCGGCCAGCGGGCAAGGGCGCGCGCTTGGGCGGACTGTGGCTTCGCTTGGCGATGCGGCGCAGCCGGGCCTTTGGATCAAAACGCCGCTTGTCAGTGCGCCGGCGACAGGGCGGGTTCTGAACAAGGCCACAGGCAAGGCGGTCGAGCTTGATTTGCTGCCGCTTTCCGGGCCTACGACGGCGGGGAGCCGTATGTCTCTTGCGGCGTTGCGGGTGATTGAGGCTGGATTGACCGATTTGACCGAGGTTGAGGTCTTTATAAACTGAAACGGAGCGACGTATGAGCGACGAAACGCCTGATTTTGGCTTTCTGATTGGCACGGATCGCAGTGTAGCGGCGCTTGAGGGCGCGGCTGCGCCGTCTGATGGGGTGGGCTATGTCTGGCGGCATTTGCAGGGCACGCCCGATGCGCTTTTGAGCGGGCTGGAGGGGCTTGGCCTTGATGAGGCGGTAAAAACCGCGCTCACTGCCGAAGAAACCCGCCCGCGCTGCACGCCGCATGGCAGCGGCGCGATCTTGGTCTTGCGCGGGGTCAACCTCAACCTTGGGGCGGAGCCTGAAGATATGGTGTCGCTGCGCCTTTGGGTGGAGGAGGGGCAGCTTGTGAGCTGTGGTGTGCGGCCTCTGAATGCGCTTCAGGATGTGGTCGGGATGGTGCGGGGCGGGCGCGCGCCGCGCACGCCCGCTGAGATGATTGCGGCGTTTAGCTTGCGGATTGCCGACCGAGCAGAGCCTGTTGTGGCCGAGCTGAACGAGACGCTTGACGAGATTGCCGAGCGGTTGGAGGGCGAAACCTTGAGCGACACGCGCCGCGCGCTGGCAGATGTGCGGCAGGTGGCGACGGGGCTGCGGCGCTATATGTTTCCACAGCGCGACGCTTTGACGACATTTGAGGTTGAGGGGTTTGACTGGGTCTCGCGGGAGGCTTTGAGCCAGCTCAGAGAGGCAATCGACCGTCTCACGCGTCTCAGCGAAGAGCTGGACGCGATCCGCGACCGTGCGCAGATTGTGCATGATCAGGTGATGGATGCGCGCGCCGAGCAGATGAACACGCAGATGTTTGTTTTGACGATTGTTTCGGCGTTTTTCCTGCCGATCGGCTTTCTCACAGGGCTTTTGGGCATCAATGTCGGCGGTGTGCCGCTGGCGGAAAGTGCGAACGGCTTTGTCATTGTTTGTGGGGTCATTATTGCTGTTTTGATTGCGCAATATGCGGTGTTCAAAAAGCTGAAGCTGTTTTGAACTCATACACAAGATAACTGTTTACTCGACGCGCGGAGCGGGCAAGACTGACCTTAGAATAAGCACACATAGGGAGAGAGAAAATGACACGTTTGAACAGACGCCAGACACTCGGGTTGCTCGGTGCAGCGGCGGGGGCGAGCCTTGCGGCGCCTGCGATTGCGATGAACAAGAAAATCGTTGTGGGCGCGCTGCGCTTTGCGTCGCATGCGGGCAGCTTTGTGGCTGTGGAGCGCAACTATTTTGCCGAGGCGGGGCTTGATGTGGAGCTGCGTTTCTTTGAGGCGGCGCAGCCTATGGCTGTGGCGATTGCTTCGGGGGATGTGGACTATGCTGTCACGGCAGTTTCGGGCGGGTTGATTTCGCTGGCAGACAAGGGTGCGATCAAGGTGATTGGCGGTGCGCTGAGTGAGGAAGCGGGCATTGATGGGCAGAAAATCCTAGCCTCCGACGCAGCTTTCCAAGCGGGGCTGACCACGCCTGCGATGCTGGCTGGCAAGAAGTTTGGTGTCACGCAGGCGGGCTCGTCGTTCCACTATATGGGCTCCAAAGTCGCCGAAAAAGAGGCCGTCGAGATGAGCTTTATACCGCTTCAGAAAGTGGGAGCTGTCATTGGTGCGCTCAAGTCGGGGCAGATTGATGCGTGGTCGATTGTGCCGCATATCGCGAAGCCTCTGGCAGGCTCGGGGGCTGTGCATATCATTGGCAGTATCGCGGACTACCTGCCGAGCTATCAGGTGACCACGGTCTTTACCTCGGCGACCAACGCGAGCGATGAGCGCGGCCAGACGGGTGATTTTCTTGCGGCCTATTCCAAAGGCGCAGGCGACTATAACAGCGCGATGATTGACCGTGCAGGCGGCGACGACGGCGAGGCGGCGATGGTCGATCTTATTCATAAGTATGTCTATACCGACCGCCCACGCGAGAAGGCTGCGCCGAGCATTATCAACGGCACGATGCGCTTGAATGAGGGTGCGAAGCTCAATGCCGCGTCGATTGCGGACCAGCTGGCTTGGTTCCAAGCGGAAGACTTGGTGGGCAAGGACATCACGATGGAGGCGCTTGTGGACACAAGCTATGTCGAGACGTTTGAAGCTTAAGCTTCGAGGCACGATAGAAAAGGTGGGGGGCTTTGTGGCCTTCCGCCGATTTGAAGGATAGCTAGAGCATGGATCTATCGCTGGAGCGCATCAGCCATTCCTATGGCGATACAGACGTTTTGCGCGACATTTCGCTAGAGGTGGCAAGCGAGGAAATTGTGTGTCTTGTCGGGCCGTCGGGCTGCGGGAAGTCTACTTTACTGCGGCTGGTGGGTGGGCTTGAGAAGCCGACATCTGGCCGCGTTTTGCAGCTGGGCGATGCGACTGAGGGCTGTCTCAATCCGCTGACCTATGTGTTTCAGGACTTTGCGCTTTTGCCGTGGCGGTCTGTGCGCGGTAATATTTCTCTGGTGCTGGAAGACCATGGTATTGGGGGCGCTGCGGCTGAAGACATCATCGCGGATGTGCTGTCGCGCACGCGGTTGAGCGACTTTGCCGATGCGTTGCCGCGCCAGCTGTCGGGCGGGATGAAGCAGCGGGTCGCGATTGCGCGGGCGCTGGCTGTGAAGCCTGCTGTCATGCTGCTGGATGAGCCGCTTTCGGCGCTGGATGCGCAGACGCGCGAGCTTTTGATGGACGATCTAGTGAGCCTTTGGACACGGCAGCCTTTTACGGCCGTCTATGTGACCCACAACCTCGCCGAAGCGGTGCGGCTGGGGCATAAAATCGTTGTGCTGTCGCGCAGGCCTGGGCAGGTGCGCGAGGTTGTTGAGATTGGCACACCACTCGCCGAGCGGGGCTATGGCGACGCCAAGCTTGAAGCGGTGCAAAAGCACCTTTGGGATTTGATGCGTGAAGAGGCCCGCGCGGCAGACGAGGAGTTGCTCGATGTCTGAACAACGCGAAGTCAGGTTTCGGGGCGGCGGCTTTGCACCGACGGCGCGCAGGGGTGTCGGGCTTGTGGTCTTTTTGGTGCTCATTGGAATTGCCGAGTGGGGCACGCGAGCGGGCTGGATCTCGCAGCTGACGCTGCCGCGGCCCTCAGATGTTCTGGCCACATTTGGCGAGCTGTGGCAGAGCGGAATGCTGGCGAAACATCTTTTGCCGTCGCTTTCACGGCTGCTTGTGGGGGCCACGCTCGGTGTTGCAATAGGCGTCTCTGTGGGGGTTCTGATCGGGCTTTTCTCATATGTGCGCGCGGGCCTTGTGCCACTGGTGGCTGCACTCTTTCCTATCCCGAAAATCGCGCTTTTGCCCTTGTTTGTGATCTGGTTTGGCATTGATGAGGCCAGCAAATACGCGCTCATTGCGTTTGGAACTTTTACCCCCACGGTCGTGGCGACTTACGGCGCGGTCGACAATGTGGACCGCAGCCTGATCCGCATGGGCCAGAGCTTTGGGCTGAGCTGGCTGTCTATCGTGCGCAAGATCGTGCTTCCGGGCGCGATGCCAGGGATTTTGTCTGGCCTCAGGGTCAGCCTTGCGATTGCTATTATCCTGCTGGTCGCTGCCGAAATGCTCGGCGCGGAATATGGCATCGGGGCCTATATCCTGCAGGCGGGGTCGCTATATGACCTTGAGCGGCTGTTTGCGGGTGTTGTGATCTTGTCGCTGATTGGCGTGGTGGTCAGCACGGTGATTGGTCAGATCGAAAAACGCCTGTTGCGCTGGCGCGTCTAGGAATCTTTGGGGAGGAACTTGGCCGCTTCCTTGCGCGCGAAGGGCTTCATTTTCTTGGCGTGATTGGTGAGGAAATACTCAACGCGGGGCGCGTCGTGTTTGCTCAGATCGCGCAGCCACCATGCGACAGACTTCTGGATGAACCACTCGGGGTCTTCGACATAGCGCACGGCCCAGCCGAGGACGCGTTTGCGAATGGCCAGCTCGTCGGGCTTCGGGTGATTTTGCTTGGTGTAGGGCAATGTCACGACCATAGCGGCGCGGCGGGTCCAGTGGACATCGGAGTTTGTCCAGCTTTCGACCTCGTCAATCCGCGAGGGGTCAGCGACGAGGCGCTTTTGGCCGGCCATCATGGCGTGATCGGCTATGGCCCAGCTGTCAAAATCGGGCACCCATGAGACGATCAGATCCCAGACGGCTTGGTCGGGGCTGATGCGGGCTTGCGTGAGCAGCTTGGCGGCGGCGAGGCGGGCCTCAAAGATATTGGTCTGCCAGAGCTGGTCGGCGAGGGCGACGCGCTCATCAATCGAGAGCGGGCCGCGCCATTCTTTGGCAAGATCGTTGATCACAGGGTTGGGCACGCCGAGATATTCGCGCGGGACTTTGTGATAGTCGGCCATGCCAGCGGCGCGACCGTCTTCGGCAGCGTTGCGCAGGGCTGTGAGAGCGTCATCTAAAGTCATGTCGGGCCTATCCTGAGAGCGGTTTGGCGCTGCTATCGCACAGTCAGCGGCCAAAGGCTACGGCTCTTTCGCTTACTCGACGGTCACCGACTTGGCCAAGTTGCGCGGCTGGTCCACATCTGTGCCTTTGGCAATGGCGGTGTGATAGGCCAGAAGCTGCGCGGGAATGGCGTAGAGAATTGGGGTCAGCGCGGCGGGGACGGTCGGCATGACGAGGGTCATCCATGTCTCATCGCCCGCTTCGGCAGCGCCTTCTGCGTCGGTGATCAGCATCACTTTCCCGTCCCGCGCCATGACCTCCTGCATATTGGAGATGGTCTTTTCAAAGAGCGCATCGCGCGGGGCTTTGACGACCACGGGCATGGCCTTGTCGATCAGCGCAATGGGGCCGTGTTTCAGCTCGCCAGACGCATAAGCTTCGGCGTGTATGTAGCTGATTTCTTTTAGTTTAAGTGCGCCCTCTAAGGCGAGGGGATACATGAGGCCGCGGCCCAAGAAGAGCACATCGCGGGCTTCCGAGAGCTTGAGCCCAGCATGGGCCAGCTTTTTGTCAAGAGCGAGGGCCGCATTGACGGCGGAGGGCAGGCTGCGCAATTCGGACAGGCGCGTGGCGAGCTCCTCATTGGTGAGGCGGCCCCTGTCGTGGGCGGCCTTGAGCGCGAGCAGATAGAGCACCGTGAGCTGACAGGTGAAGGCCTTGGTGGAGGCCACGCCGATCTCGGGGCCAGCCATGATCGGCAGGGCCAGATCGCTTTCGCGCGCGATCGAACTTGTTGCAACATTGGTGACCGAGAGGATGCTTGCGGCCTTGCCCTCACAATAGCGCAGCGCGGCCAATGTATCGGCGGTTTCGCCGGACTGGCTGACGAAAAGCGCGGCGGTGCGCTCTGTGACGGGCGGTTCGCGGTAGCGGAATTCAGAGGCGATATCGACCTCGACGGGCATGGCTGCAATCTGCTCGAACCAGTATTTGGCTGTGAGGCAGGCGTAAAACCCCGTGCCGCAGGCCACCATGGTCATGCGATCGAAGGTGCTGAAGTCTATGCCCGCTCCCGGCAGGTGAATGCGGGTATCGTCTTGGGCGAGGTAATAGCCGATCGCTTCGGTGAGCACGCGGGGCTGCTCGGCGATCTCTTTGGACATGAAATGCTTGTAACCGCCCTTGTCGATCTGGCTCGTCTCGATCTCGACAGTTTGGATCTCGCGGCGGGCGGGGCGGCGGGCCGCATCAAGTATTTCGACGTGAGAGCGGCTGATGACGGCGAAATCGCCTTCCTCAAGATAGGTGATCTGATCAGTCAGGGGCGCAAGGGCGATGGCGTCGGAGCCGACGAACATTTCGCCGCTGCCGTAGCCGATCGCCAGAGGCGAGCCTTGGCGCGCGGCGATGAGCAGGTCTTCCTCGCCCTCAAAGAGCAAGCAGAGCGCATAGGCCCCTGTCAGGCGGCTGACCGTGCTCAACGCGGCTTCGCGGGGGCTTTGGCCCTCGTCCAGATAGGCTTGGGCGAGCAAGGCGACTGTCTCTGTGTCGGTGTCTGTTTCATAGCCGATGCCTTTGGCGGCCAGCTCTTCGCGCAGCTCGCGGTAGTTCTCGATGATGCCGTTGTGGACCACGGCGACCTGACGGGTGCTGTGGGGGTGGGCGTTGTTTTCGTTGGGCGCGCCGTGGGTGGCCCAGCGGGTGTGGCCGATCCCTGCCTTGCCTGTCAGCGGCTCATGCACAAGCTTATCAGAGAGATTAACGAGCTTGCCAACCGCGCGACGGCGGCCCAAGCGGCCCTTGTCGACTGTGGCAATGCCTGCGCTGTCATAGCCGCGATACTCGAGACGCTTGAGAGATTCGACCAAAAGGGGCGCGGCTTCGTGATCGCCCAAAACACCTACAATACCACACATCTTACGCGTCCTCGTTTTGCTGGCGGGCTTTTTTGGCTCTGAGTTTGTCAAAGAGCTTGCGCGCCAGATTTGGTTTGTTGTCTTGCGGGGTGCGCGAGATCGCCATGGCGCCTGCGGGCACGTCCTTGTTGATCACGGCGCCTGTGGCTGTCATCGCTTCATCGCCCACAGAAACAGGCGCGATCAGCATTGTGTTGGAGCCGATAAAGGCGCGTGCGCCGATATGGGTCTGGTGTTTGAAGACGCCGTCATAATTGCAGGTGATTGTGCCTGCGCCAATGTTTGTGCCTTCGCCAATGGTGGCATCGCCAATATAGGTCAGATGATTGGCTTTTGCGCCCTCAGCGAGGGTGGCGTTTTTGATTTCGACGAAATTGCCGACATGGACATTTTCGGACAGCTCCGCCCCGGGGCGCAGGCGGGCATAGGGGCCGACAACGGCCCCGCGGCTCACGTGCGCGCCTTCAAGGTGGGAGAAGGCGCGGATATGAGCGCCATTTTCGATGGTGACTTCGGGGCCGAAGATGACGTTTGGCTCGATGATTGTATCTGGGCCAACATAGGTATCATAGGCAAAGAAGACGGTTTCGGGGGCTGTGAGTGTTACGCCCGCCTCCAGCGCCTCGGCGCGGGCGCGGGCCTGAAAGGCGGCTTCGGCTGCGGCCAGATCGGCGCGGGAGTTGACGCCCATGGTTTCGGCCTCTGCGCAGGCCACGGCTGTGGCCGAGAGGCCAGCTGCGCGGGCAAGGCCAATGATATCGGTGAGGTAGTATTCGCCGCTGGCGTTGTCGTTTGTGACCTGTGCGAGCAGCTCGAACATATGCGCCACAGAACATAGGATAAGACCGCTGTTACAGAAGCTTATGGCGCGTTCTTCATCTAATGCGTCTTTGAATTCAACGATCCGTTCCAGCGTCGTGCCGTCCATCACGAGGCGGCCATAGCGGGCGGGATCGGCCGCTTCAAAGCCGAGCACGACCAGATCAAAACGCGCACGGGCGGCGCGCATGGTCTCGAGTGTTTCGGGGCTGATAAAGGGCGTGTCGCCATAGAGAACGAGCACATCGCCCGTGGCCTCGGCCAATGCGTCTTTGGTGGCGAGAACCGCGTGGCCCGTTCCATTTTGCTCGGTTTGCAAAACGATCTGGGCGCTTTCGTCATAGGCCAGCGCAGCATTGCTCACGGCCTCGGCCTCATGGCCTGCGACGACCACCACATTTTGCGGCTCAAGGCTGGCGCCTGCTTTCATTGCGTGGATCAGAAGAGGGGCCCCCGCAACCTTGTGAAGCACCTTGGCGCTGTCTGATTTCATCCGCGTGCCTTTGCCTGCGGCGAGAATTACAAGGTTGATACTCATGGGTTTTACTTGCCTTATTGGGTCTGGCCCGTTTTATCCGCTACAGAGCAGAGCACAAGGGGGCAGATATCAAGCATTGTTGCGAGATATGTCAAAGGGAGCAGACCTATGGAAACAGTAATTTTTGATCTGGACGGCACATTGGCGGACACCAGCGGCGACCTGCTTGCTGCGGCCAATGCCTGCTTTCGCCAGATGGGGGTGGGCGATGTGCTCACGCAGGCGGATGCGGGCGTCGCGCTGCGCGGGGGCAAGTTTATGCTGCGCGCGGGGCTTGAGCGGCTCGGACGGCCCGATGAGGCTGTGGTTGAGGCGTATTATCCTATATTGCTTGAGGCTTACGGGGCCGATCTGGACCGCCGCACCGTGTTTTATGACGGCGCTTTGGAGGCGGTCGAGGCCTTGATGGCGGATGGTTTTGGCGTCGGGATTTGCACCAATAAACCCGAGGGGCTGGCTGTGGAGCTGATGCGGCGCTTGGGCGCGCTCGATCGTTTTGCGAGCCTTGTGGGGGCGGATACGCTGGCTGTGCGCAAGCCTGACCCCGAGCCTTTATTTGAGGCGGCGCGGCGGG
>P_2C_Liq_3_UnCtyDRAFT_100638_pt1 | contig 10053 bp, 10 predicted proteins | sample Pon2CUnioCityCA_3_FD_9720 | JGI IMG/M metagenome (IMG submission 9720)
ATAAAGGCCCAATATCTACATCAAAACCCAAATCTGCATAACCTGTGGCTACCACTTTTGCACCTCTATCATGACCATCTTGCCCTAATTTAGCAATTAGTATTCTTGGGCGTCTTCCTTCTAGTTCTGCAAATCTATCTGCAAGTTCAGAGGCCTGTTTAAATAATTTATCGTCTTTTATCTCTTTACTATACACCCCAGAAATGGTTTTAGTTACCGCTTTATGTCTTCCGAAAATAGTTTCTAAAGCGTCAGAAATTTCACCTAAAGTGGCTCTATTCCGAGCTGCTTTTACTGCTAAATCTAACAAGTTTTCTTCACCAGATTTTGCAGCGTTGGTTAAATGTACTAAACATTTTTTAACTTCATCGGCATTTCTACTCGCTTTTAATTGATTCAATCGATCAATTTGAGATTTACGAACCGCTTCATTATCAACCTCTAAAATATGTAAAGGATCTTCTTGTTGCAGTTGGTATTTATTTACACCAACAATCACATCTTTACCACTATCAATTTTAGCTTGTTTTATGGCCGCAGCCTCTTCAATTCTTAATTTCGGAATTCCTTTTTCAATGGCTTTGGTCATTCCACCTAATTCTTCTACTTCTTGAATCAATTCCCAAGCTTTGTTGGCAATGTCTGCTGTTCGTTTTTCAAGGTGATAACTACCAGCCCAAGGATCTACAGTTTTGGTAATATGTGTTTCTTGCTGTAAATAAATTTGAGTATTTCTGGCAATTCTTGCAGAAAAATCAGTTGGAAGAGCAATGGCTTCATCTAATGCATTGGTGTGTAAACTTTGTGTGCCACCAAAAGCAGCAGCCATAGCTTCTATGGTTGTTCTTGCTACATTATTAAAAGGATCTTGTTCTGTTAAAGACCAACCACTGGTTTGACAATGTGTCCGTAAGGCTAATGATTTTGGATTTTTAGGATTAAACTGTTTCACAATTTTTGCCCATAACATTCTCGCCGCACGCATTTTGGCAATTTCAGTAAAATGGTCCATACCAATTGCCCAAAAGAACGATAATCTTGGCGCAAAAGCATCAATATCCATTCCTGTTTCCAATCCTGTTTTGATGTATTCTAATCCGTCTGCTAAGGTATATGCCAATTCAATTTCTGCAGTGGCACCAGCTTCTTGCATGTGATACCCAGAGATAGAAATGGAATTGAATTTTGGCATATTTTTACTGGTATATTCAAAAATATCTGCAATAATTTTCATTGATGGAGCAGGAGGGTAGATGTACGTATTACGCACCATAAACTCCTTTAAAATATCATTCTGAATAGTGCCTGACAATAATTCTGGGGCAACTCCCTGTTCTTCTGCAGCCACAATATAAAACGCTAAAATGGGTAAAACTGCCCCATTCATCGTCATTGAAACCGACATTTTATCTAAAGGAATTTGATCAAACAATAGTTTCATGTCTTCTACAGAATCTATAGCAACCCCGGCTTTTCCAACATCGCCTTGCACGCGTTCGTGATCTGAATCGTAACCTCTGTGTGTAGCTAAATCAAAAGCAACCGATAGTCCTTTTTGACCGGCTTCTAAATTTCTCCTGTAAAAGGCGTTGCTTTCTTCTGCTGTAGAAAAACCTGCATATTGCCTTATGGTCCAAGGTCTACGCACATACATTGTGGAATAAGGACCTCTTAGGTTTGGGGCAATTCCGGCGATAAAGTCTTCGTGCTTATACGTTTTAGGTTCAAGGTTTAAAGTTTCAAGTTGCTTATCTGAACGCTGAACTTTGAACTCTGAATTTTCTATTTTAATATGTGAAACATCTTTTCTACTCATTGTCTAAGCGTTTTTTTTCTAAATTTTCAGAAAGTCGTTTTCTGACAATTGGAGTGATTAATGTTTTTATATGGCGTTGTTTTACAAAAGGATACAATTCAAGGTTTTCTTTCATGGTATCGTTTTGATTGGATTGTAAGTTTGAGCCTAATAAAACAATTTCTTTGGTGTTGAATTTTTCTTCTTCACGGATAGCACTTTCTTGAATTTTTTTTTGAATGATTCCTGCTTTTAATTGCTTTAAAAATCCACCTCCTTTTTCTATTTGTTTAAAAATAGAAAGTGCTTTTTCTGCCAATTGATGTGTAAGTACATCAATATAATAGCTACCATCAGCAGCATTTTGGGCAGAGGCTAAATAACTTTCTTGCTGTAAAATTAAGAGTTGATTTCTTGCAATTCGTTCTCCAAATTCATTAGATTTATGATAGATACGATCATAAGCAACATTTGCAATTGTATTTGAACCGCCCAAAATGGCACTCATACATTCTGATGTTGTGCGCAACATATTTGTATTGTAATCGTATAAGGTTTTGTTTCGCAAACTGGGTTGCGTAAAAATATGGGTTTCGTTGTTTTTTACATCATATTCATTTAAGAGTGATGCCCATAAAATTCGGAATGCTCTTAATTTTGCGATTTCAAAAAAGTAATTGCTACCTACAGCAAATTTAAAATGGATTTTAGAAGTAACTTTTGCTCCAAAATGGTTTAAATATTCATTTGCATGTGCTAAAGTGTAGGCCAATTGTTGGGTTAGATTTGCTCCTGCATTTTGATACAAATCACCAGAAACTGAAATACAATTTTTACTTTTTGCAACAATTTTTTCCAATTGTTTATGATCTTCTTTTAGGTTGATAAACCAATTGCCATTTTCGGCCAAATTACCTATAATATCGGTTTGAAAGAATGTGTTGTCTGAATGACAGAATTCAGTCAATTTAATTTGAAAATCAGCGTCTAAAAAAGTAAGTCGGAAATAAATTGGTGTATCTCCAGGAAATCCTTTGAGTAACGTTTTAGGATCAAATGGTTTTGAAGCCTTAAATTGAACAGTATTTGCACCACGTTTTAAAGCATCAACAGCTAAAGAATTTGCTATTTTTTCGTCATCAATAAAAATACTTTGACAAATGTTAAAGCCGTTTTTAGGTAAATTTATGGGGGTGTTTTTAGCATCTTCTTTGATGTAAAAAGGTTTTACGGTAATGCCTTCATCCGTTTTCCAAAGTAAGGTTTCATTATAATCTGCACCTTTTAAGTCTACTTGAATTTTTTGTTTCCAAGCTGCAGGTGAAACCGAATCAAATTCATCAAATAGAAAATTGCTCATTATTTTATGGTATCAAATTCAATAATATAAATGTCTTCGTTTTCTTTTTTCATTAAATATTTTTCTCTTGCAAAACGCTCCATTTCTAATGAATCTTCAAGCTTTTTAATGGTTTCTTTGTCTTTTTTAATCTTCGTTTTATAGAACGAAATGGTACTTTCTAAATCTTCAATTTCATTATTAAACTTACGATGCACTAAATAGGAGTTTTCATCAAAAAATAACATCCATATGATAAACGGAATTAAAATAACGACAAACACATTTGTAATTAATTTAAAGATAAAATTATTTTTTAGATTTTTTAAAAAACCCATATCGAGATTATTTACAATCGTTCGTTAATTACACTTCTTACAATATCTATCGCTACAGTATTGTACCTATCATTAGGTATAATGATGTCTGCAAAATTTTTTGTAGGTTCTATAAATTGTTGATGCATAGGTTTTAAGGTGTTTTGATAACGGTTTAACACTTCATCAATATCTCGACCTCTTTCAGAAATATCTCTTCGAACCCTGCGTATTAAACGTTCGTCGGTTTCTGCGTGTACAAATATTTTTATGTCAAATAAATCGCGTAATTCTTCGCTATTGAATATTAAAATACCTTCTACAATCAACACTTTTCGGGGATGCGTTTTTACGCTATCTTTTGTTCTGTTGTGGGTTACAAAAGAATAAACAGGTTGATTTATGGTTTTTCCTTTTTTTAGGTCTTTTAAATGTTTGATTAACAACTCAAAATCGATAGCTCTTGGATGATCGAAATTTATTTTTGTACGCTCTTCATAAGATAAATTATCGGTGGCTTTATAATATGAATCTTGTGAAATTACACAAACTTCTTCATTGGGTAATTGTTTTACGATTTGATTCACAACCGTAGTTTTTCCACTTCCAGTGCCACCTGCAATTCCAATTATTAACATCGTTGTTGATTGATTTAGTCTTATTTACGTTACGAATGTAATAAAGATTTTACAAATTCATAAAATTATTAATTTTAATGCCCTGTGCTTTTAAATCGAACATTAAATTATACAACCCGAAAAACGTTCTGTTCATGTAAATAAAATGCTTTGAGCCTCTACTTGCATTGTACGATCGCAATTCCGTGTTTTTAGAATAACGTTCTCCAAATTCTGAAATTTTACCAAAAAAGGCAGCGTCAGAAAAATCAAACTCTTCCACGTGAAAAGGTTGTGTAAAGATGGATAACATTTCATGAAACATTGCTTTAAAAAACTCAAATTCTTCTTTTGGGTCTTCTTTTCTTAAGATATCTAAGTCAAACATTTTTTCTACAAAAAGCGCTTCATCAGCCAAAGTTTCTTTTCTTGCTAAAACAAAATACGGATTGTAAAACTCTAAAGGAATAATTTTCATACAACCAAAATCTAACGCAATCAAATCTCCTTTTTCTGAAACCAAGAAGTTTCCTGGATGCGGATCTGCGTGTACTTTTTTCAAATTATGGATTTGAAACATGTAAAAATCCCATAAGGCTTGTCCGATTTGATTTGCCATTTCTTGATTGGTATTTTTAGTTGTAAATTCAGATAAATGGATACCATCCATCCAATCCATAGTTATGATTTGTTTCGACGATAAATCCGAATAATAATTAGGGAAAGCAAGATGATCAATATTTTTACAAGCATTTACAATTTCTTTACTTTGTTCAACTTCTAAGATATAGTCGGTTTCTTCTAACAATTTATCTTGTACTTCAAAGAAATATTCGTCCGAAGTTTTTCCTTTCATATTAAACATTCTAATTACAAAAGGTTTCAATAAGGCTAAATCTGATTTTATACTATCAGAAACCCCTGGATATTGAATTTTAACAGCCAAGCTTTTGCCATCTTTTTCGGCTTTATGCACTTGCCCAATACTTGCAGCATTGTATGCTTTTGGATCGAATTTATCATAAATCTCTGACGGAAATTTGCCAAAACTTTTTTTAAAGGTTTTTAAAACTAATGCCTCAGAAAGTGGTGGTACAGAAAATTGAGCTAATGAGAATTTTTCTACGTAAGCTCTTGGTAAAATGCTCTTTTCCATACTTAACATTTGCGCAACTTTTAACGGACTTCCTTTTAAGTCTTTTAAGCTGTCGTAAATATCTTCTGCATTGTCTTTATTTAATTTATTTCTTGCATCTTCTTCAGATTCTGAAATTTTATTACCATAATATTTAAGGTAATTTACGCCCACTTTAGCTCCTGTTTTGACTAGTTTTGTGGCTCTTTGAATTTTTGAAATCGGAATTCTACTGGCTTTTTTCATACTTTTTAATCCGTATTTTTTTGGAATTTTTCTTTGTACACAAATTTCCCTAAGTCAAAAACGTTCTTTAGGAATTTGTTTTCTATAAGTTCGAAGCTAGTATTGATTGATTTTTCGATAAATATGTCTGTTTTTTCAAAGGATTCTGAGGTGTCTTCTAACCAAAATTTAATTGTAATTAGTAGTTGAAACCAGGCAGACTGACTGATGATATTCGATTGAAATTTCTCTAAACCATCAATAGGTAAAATACTTTCTTTTAAACCTAAATCATCTACAAATTGTATAAAGCTCTTTTTTAAACTAGAAAAAGATTTGTATGATTTAAGTTGATTTTTACATCCTTTTAAAACAACTTCTACATAGGTTCTGTTAAGATTTAAATTCTCAAAAAATGTAAAATATAAACTGAGTAATTTGTTTTTTCCGTCGAAAGAAACAAACTCTTCACTTTCATTTAAAACTTCTAAAGAGTTTATGAAAAGTTCGTTGAAAATGGTTTTTTCTACTTTCTTAAGTGATTTAAAATGTTCGTAAAAATTAGCGGTATCTAATTGTACTTCTTCACAAAAATCGTCTACATCATTTGGTCTATTTTTGGTTTCTGCAACCAAATCCATATATAAAGTGAGGATATCTAGTTTAGAGACTTTTATCTTTTTTGCCATATAAAAACAGTATACTGCAAAAATACGAAACGTTTTACGGTTAAAAGCAAAAATGATTGCTATAAAAACAAAAAACCAAGTTAAAATTTAACTTGGCTTTTAAAACTATATGAGGGGAATATTAAGCAAATATTTTGCGAAATCTTTCTTTACCTTCTACGAAATGATTTTTGTAAGTCTCTAAGGCATCAAAAATTAAATTTTGTTGATTGTCTAACAATTGCACGCCTCCTTTTAACGCTTTTTCAGTTACTTTTTGCCACTCGCTAGCTATTGTAATGGTTTCTGTAACTACTTCTTCTGTTGCGTTTAAAGCATATTCATTTGCCTTTGCTGCAGAAGTTTTTACACTTTTAATTGTGTTTTCTACTTTTTTAGTAAAGTCTTCTTTGTTTATTTTTTTAGTTGCCATAACTTTTAATTTTTACGGTTTAAAATTTGTATTCGATACCAACGCGATATGCATTATACATCTCTTGAGCTGGTATTTTTATTTATTTTCTTTCCCAGTTTTTAACAGCTTCCATATCTCCTTTTAGTGCTAATTTAGCTTGTGCTTTCCAACCAGATAAATCATAAATTTTTGCATTGATGCCAGCATCAGTCAATAATTTAGTCATATCCTTAATGGTCATTTTTGCAATTTGACTATAAGCAGTAACGTTTAGCTCATTTAATGATTTTTCTAAAACAGGACCAATTCCTTTAATGATTTTTAAATCGTTTGTTTCATCAACTTTTTCTACAACAATTGCTTCTTCAACAACAACTTCTTTTTTCACAACTTTTTTCTTCGTTGTTTTTTTAGTTTTTGCAGGTTTAATGTCGTCTAATTTTTCGTTAACGGTGTTTAAAGCCTCTTCTGTATAATCTTCTATTTTTTCTTTTACATCGTCAATCGTTTCAGAAATGTTTTTCTTTAATTTTTCAGACATTTTTTCAGCCTTTTGAACCAATTTGTTTTTAGCTACTTCTTTCTGAACTTTATCTTTCATCTCTTCAGCCTTTTCAACTAAAGGATTTTCTGTGATCATTTTTTTAGCATTGTCTAACATTGTAGGGTCGTAGCCTACCAATGTTTTTAAACGCTCAGTGCTATTGTCTAACTGACCTTTAATAGATTCTGCAGTTTCTACAACCATATGAATTTGTTTTTTGGTTAAAGGTTCTGCTTTCTTAACCAACTTAGCTGTTAGTTTTTGCCATTTTTCGCCTGTTTTTACAGTAGTTTCAATTGCATTGAAAGAAGCGTCAATTAAATCGCTATTTATTCTTTTAACGATTGCTTTTGCTTTTCCTAATGTATCTTGTTTTTTATTTTTCTTTGTTGCCATAATATATGTTTTTATCTTTTTTTTATAATTTTGATACTGCAAATATAAATGCTGTGAGTTGCAGATGAGTTATAGATTAGTTTTTGCTAAAAAAGTCTAAGGTTTTATTTAATTTAGACCAAATCATTTTTTTTCCTTTTTCAAGGTGGTTAAATAATTTATCTTGTTGATGTTCTGAAAATTTTAATGTTTTCTTTATTGACTTTTCTGTAAGTTCTTGTAAATTTTCGGCTTTATCAATTGATTTTAAAACTACTTTTTCTGTAGTTTCTAATGCCATTTTATTTAATTTGGTTGTATTCATTTTTATTTCTTTTACGGATAATGTTTTCATCTTTTTATTCTTATTGTTTAATTATGATGCAAACCTAAAGGATTGCAGTTGCAAATGAGTTACACTTTTGATTTTGAGATACTAATTGTTCGAATTTCAACCATTATATTTTTAAAGTGCAAACGCGAATCGTACAAATTTCGCAAACGTTTTGGAACTTTTTTACACGAACTACTCTTGTTTTATAGAGAGTAAAACACTGCATGTTGCAAAGTCAAAAAGAAAAAATGCGAATAAATTAGTGAAATTCGGATTTTATACAATTTAAGAAATCGCCTCAATCTCTTTCAACAACTTTTTAGTTTCGGGTAAAGGTGATATGCCATACTCTTCTTCTAAAATAGCCTCACATTTCATATAGGTTTTTATGGCTTGTGGTCTGTTGCCTTTGGCAATGTAGGCTTGCATTTGTATTCTATAGGCATCTTCCCAAGCAGCATCTATACTTAATGCTTTTTGTGCTAAACGAATACTTTCTAAGGGATTTTCTGTAACTAATATTTCTGCTAAAGTAATATAGGCTCCTAAAATTAACAATTGCGATTTTTCTCGTTCTTCGGATGTCCAATCTTCATAAATTCGATTGGGTAAATACGAGCCTTTGTATAGTGCTATTGCTTGTTGATAAGCTTGTTTTGCAATGTTATTATCTGTACCTAAACACTGATTCCCAATGGTAATGTATTTTTCTAAAACTTCTACATCGACCCAAACATTATCTAAATCTATTTGATAGCTAACACCCTGCCTAACAATATAAGTAGGTTCGGTTCTTGACGGTCTTTCTGGTTCTAAGACTTTATTAATTCCGTGTAAAGCCACTTTAAAATCGCGATCATTCCAATCTTCCCAAAGATTGTCCATGATTTTTTCTTTGTGCAAGGCATTTCTTTGACGATACGAGACTAAATATTGGAGTAGTTGAATGGTTTTGTCACGTCCCCATTCTTTATTCTCTATTTTTTGTTGATTTCTAAAAACCACGAAATTGCCTAATGTTTCAATGCAAATATTCGCATTTTCATAAAAGGTATTTAGTTCGTTAAGTTGTAGAAGAAAATCAGCCATCGATAATTATTCTTTATGCAGTGTGTCGACTTTTTCAGCTAATTTTTCAATAGCAGATGATAACGTTTCAATCTGATTTTGGATTTTATTAAAATCAGCTCTTGAGGCATTTCTCCATTCATTAATATGCACTTTCTCTGAAATTTCTTCACCAAAAGTATTTATTTTGTCCTGAATTTCGTCTTGTAAATGCGATAACTGTTTTTTAGGATCTTTAATCGTATCTCGAAGTACTTTTGGACCAACATCTTTAATCGTTTTCCACATCGAAAGACTTTTATCTAATATACTTTCTTGTTTCTCTGACGATTCGTGTTTGGTAGCTTCTTCTGTTAGTTCTGCTAATTTATTTTGCATGAACGTAAGTGCATCGTTAAAATCTGAAAATCTTTTTTCAGCTCCATCTTGAACGTGTGTAATTTTTCCACGCCATTGTATTTTTGCATCGCCATTTTCTTCAAAAATTCGTTGTTGAAAACGAACCATAAAAGAGGCGTTTTGTTCTTGTTTTTTTGTCATCATTTAAATTTTAACCGGGTTCTTTTTCAGAACCTACTTCGTATCGTAGTAAACCTTTAAAGGCATCGTTAACGCTGTTACCTTCATACAAAACCTTATAGATTTCTTCTGAAATTGGCATGTCTATTTTGTATTCTTTTGCCAATTGCATTACAACTTTTGCGGTTTTTACACCTTCTGCAACTTCATTCATTTCGCCAATAATTTGTTCTAAGCTTTTTCCTCTACCTAGTTGAAAACCCACATGATGATTTCTACTTTTAGAAGATGAACAAGTGGCTACTAAATCTCCCATTCCTGCTAAACCATAAAACGTTCGCTGTTTTCCACCCATTGCAATACCTAATCTTGTGAGTTCCGCTAAACCTCTGGTAATGATTGCTGCACGTGTATTATCGCCCGCGTTTGCACCATCACCCATACCAGAAGCAATAGCGATTATGTTTTTTAGAGCGCCAGCTAATTCGCAACCAATAACATCTGTATTGGTGTATACTCTAAATAATCCAGAACTAAAAACATCTTGCAGTTTAGAGGCGATAGTCTTATCAACCATAGCAATAACAGCAGCAGCTGCATTACCAAAATGGATTTCTTTTGCCAAATTAGGTCCTGTTAAAACTCCTACTGGATGTCCAGGCATGAGTTCTTCAATAATCTCTGTCATTCGCATTTTTGTGC
>P_2C_Liq_3_UnCtyDRAFT_100643_pt1 | contig 10012 bp, 11 predicted proteins | sample Pon2CUnioCityCA_3_FD_9720 | JGI IMG/M metagenome (IMG submission 9720)
ATTGTTGCTTTTACAGAAGATGAAAAATTAGTAGGTCAAGCTGCTAAACGTCAGGCTGTGACAAATCCAGAAAACACCATATTTGCTGTGAAAAGATTGATTGGTAGAAGATTTAATGACGCCTCAGTAAATAAAGATAAGGATTTGGTTTCTTATAAAATTACAGAAGGCAACAATGGTGATGCTTGGGTTAATGTAAGAGGTGAAAAATATTCACCTTCTCAAATATCAGCTTATACGCTCATGAAAATGAAGGAAACAGTAGAATCCTATTTAGGGGAAAAGGTCACTCAAGCGGTTATTACTGTTCCTGCATATTTTAATGATGCACAAAGACAGGCGACTAAAGATGCAGGAAAAATTGCTGGCTTAGAGGTCTTGAGAATCATCAATGAACCTACAGCGGCAGCATTAGCTTATGGTATTGATGAAAAATCAGAAAAGAAGATTGTTGTATATGACTTGGGTGGTGGCACGTTTGATGTAACCATTCTTGAAATTGATGACGGTGTATTTGAAGTAAAATCCACTAATGGGGATACATTTTTAGGTGGTGAAGATTTCGATATGAGAATTGTAAGTTATCTTTCTGATGAGTTTAAAAAAGAACATGGAGTTGATTTGTCAAAAGACAAAATGGCTTTGCAAAGGTTGAAAGAGGCTGCAGAGAAAGCTAAAATAGAATTATCTTCTTCTCAACAAACTGATATAAACTTACCTTTTATCTCTATGGATAAGTCAACAGGGCAACCACTACACTTTGTTCTAAAACTTACTCGTGCAAAACTAGAGGCATTAGTAGATGATTTAATTCAAAGAACAATACAGCCTTGTAAAAATGCATTAAAAGATGCTGGTTATTCTGCTAGCGATATTGATGAAGTTGTTGTCGTTGGTGGTATGACCAGAATGCCAAAGGTTCTTGAAGAAGTGAAAAAATTCTTTGGTAAGTCACCTAAAACAAATATAAACCCTGATGAAGCTGTTGCACTTGGTGCGGCAATTCAAGCGGGTGTTCTTAAGGGCGATGTGAGTGATATTGTCCTTTTGGATGTAACACCTCTCTCACTCGGAATTGAAACATTGGGTGGGGTCTTTACAAGACTCATTGATAGAAATACAACTATTCCAACAAAGAAGAGTGAAGTGTTTTCTACAGCAGAAGATAATCAAAACGCTGTCACTATAAGAGTTTTCCAAGGTGAACGTGAAATAGCCTCTGATAATAAAATATTGGGGCAGTTCAACTTAGAGAATATTCCGCCCGCTCCTAGAGGTATGCCTCAAATTGAAGTCACTTTCGATATTGATGCCAATGGTATAGTTTCTGTTTCTGCAAAAGATAAGGGTACGAATAAAGAGCAGAAAATCACAATTCAGTCTTCTGGCGGATTATCTGAATCTGAAATTCACGATATGATAAATGACGCAGAAAAAAATGCTGATTCAGATAAAAAACGAAAAGAACTGGTTGAAGTGAAAAATAAAGCTGAATCTCTAATCAATGAAACAGAAAAGTCATTGAAAACACACGGTGAGTTGATTTCTGATGAACTCAAAACTGAAATCGAAACATCGATCAGTGATTTAAAAGATTCTCTAAATACTGATAATTCTGACGATATTAAAGGTAAGTCTGAGAAATTAGCTAATGTAAGTATGAAACTTGGAGAAGCTATCTATTCAAAAAATCAGGAAACAACAGAAGCGCCATCCAACAATGACGAAGGTGTAGTGGATGCTGAATTTGAAGATATTAAGTAATATCTTACAAAGATTTAAGATGTAGTGATTTCTCACTACATCTTAAATGAAGACGTTTCATTATCTTCTGGTTCTTCCACTTTAAGACCATTAGGTTCTATTTTTTGTCCAAACATCCAATGCTTAATTGTTTGAACGTGATTAGGGCGAACAAATTTAGCAGCATTAGTTTTGAAATCTTTATATGAAAATGCATCAGCGTTTCTGATTACATAGCCTTCATGATTTTCCCAGTCAGTTTTTTCATTGTACAGCTTTTTGATTTTTTCTTCGTCATATTTGCCATAATACAACACAGGGACTATCGGAATGTCCAGCAAATTGAACCACAACTTTGTGTCTTCCCATGATAAGCAGTTATTATTTTCATCCCAAATACTAAAACCCAAAAGATAACTTTCTAAGTCATCATATTTGATTGAGTGAACTGCATACATGTTTTCACAACAAACTCTCCATCCTTCTGGGAGTTCATAGCTTCTTTGTGACCAGAAATTTTTAGCCCAGTCCCTACTTGGGTGACTTCTTCCATCAATAGATCTTGCATGGCAATAATTCTTATATCCACTAAAATTCTCACCATCCATTTTTCTAGTTACAACAACCATTTTATCGTCAAATACAGATGTATTTTTCAAAACCCTATCGTCATCTGTTTTGCCTGGAGACCATGGTAAATGATAAGTTCTTGGATATTTCACGTATTCAAGAAACATTGAACTGTAATCAGGGTGTTTTTGTAAAACTTTTTGGACTGACTCATCACCGAACAAAGGACCTTTTGTTCTGCGTCCATCTTCTAAAACAATATTTCCCCATTTGTCATAAATATGATCTGGATACATATCTTCAGGAAGAACTTTGTTTTGTATTCCAACTTTCTCTCTTAGATACTCCACTGAAAATTCAGTAGTTTCTGCCTTGAAATGACAACCATTTTCGCCTTGGTCACATAAAGTAACGCCATTATCAATATAATAACCCCCATCATCCCATAGTCTACGTTCTATAATATGATGTGCATCAAGCTTAATACTGCCAGATTCATTGACACCACAACATACACACATATTATTGTCACGTTTAAAAACGTTATTTTTGAATTCGTCTCTTGTGAAGAGTTTCATAGCTATTCCAATTTTTTAAATATGATATTTATCATAGATCATACTTAAATCAATATATTTTTAACCTTTTCCGCCTGAACTCTTAATATGAGTAAAAATTCATTTAAGGTATTACTCATAAAACTCTGTAATCCAATTTTTTAACTTAACTTTTCATACTTTTTGTAGTAGAAAGTAAAGCTACTTAGTTAAAGGTGATAATATGAAACTAAATCGTAGAAATATTATGCTTGGAATTCTTTCTGCTGGGGTAAATTTATCCCTCCCACAAATGGCTTCTGCTAATATGTCTCGTTCTGAGGTTCAGATAAGAAATAAAGTTTTATCAAACGCTAATAAACTTGTTGGTCTTTACGAAAAAGACCCAAAAGATAGAAAATATCTAATTAATTATTTTTACAGAAACCTAGGCACTAAAGTTGACCCCGTAAAAACACCATGGTGTGCTGCATATGTTGATGCTGTTTTAGCAGAATCAGGATTTCCCACACTGGATACTCTTTGGGCTCGTAATTTTTTGGATTATGGATTTCCTGTAGATGTTCCTAAAAAGGGAGATATAGCCGTTTTTACTAGGGGAAAGGGATTTGGCCACGTGGGATTTTTTCTTGATTTTCAAAAAGCGAATGGTGTAGAATATGTGACATTACTTAATGGCAATATTGCAGGAAAAGTTGCCATATCGAATTATCCACAATCCAAACTCTTAGGGTTTAGAAGTTTTGTATAGTTTATAGAGTTAATTTAATTCACTCTTTCATAACCCTTTCTATTTAATAAGTGGAAAGGGTTATTTCATGTTTAAAGATGGAAAATTATTTAATTTTTATGAGAGAGCATTTGGTGTTTCTCCTGGATATTATTTTAGGAATGGTATCAGTAAGCTTTCGCATTCTGAAAAAAGAGCGTTATGGAAAAACATAATTAAGATTTTACGGAATTCTTAATGCTTGAAATGAACTATGTTTCTAACTTTATGTATTATAAGTTAGTGAGGGAATTAATTTCCTCACTAACTTAGGCAATTATTTATTTTGTCTTATTATCTGAGTTTTTATATTTAGTTGGGGCATTTTCTTTATACATCGGTTTATGCATAGGTTTTCTATTATTTAAATTATCTCTGCCACAGGCTGACATAATTTCTTCCTTAGAGAGCTCTCCATTTTTATCAGTATCAGCCTTCTTCATGCGTAAGATTTGCTCATTACGCAACTTTTCAAGTTTTGAAATATGTTTTTCAAAAATTTTTGACATGGCGTCAATAGATGTGACGTATTTATTCTTCAGTGGATAAATGTCATCAATGTCAGCAAAATTGGGATTCATAAATGAGTTCATACAGGTGGTGAATTTTTTTTGTTCAACTTTATCAATAGGTGTTGTTTTATCGCCAATGTATACTTTGTTTGCAAATGAAGGTGTGGCAATCGCTGTTGCGAACAAAAGTGAGGTAGCCAAAAATAGTTTTTTCATAATATTTTCCCTTATAATGAATAAACATTCCAGTGATGGAATATTAGTTTATTACTACTGCAATGCTTTATTGTCAATATTTAATCTAGTATATCTTCGAAAAGATAAAGATTTACTAGATTAAATGTGTATTTTGTAGTATCTATGTATTACTGGAGGATACTATAAGATGAGTGAAAAATCTGTGTTTGTCGAACAAAAGTTTGAAGATATGATTCAATATACAAAATTTTTACATGAGTTTTGCAGAGAAGGTGGTGACTTTCATTGTGCAATCAGGGATAATGGTGGAAACCCGCAAGTCTTAGATCATGTTAGACATCATGTAAGACTATTAACTGGAGTCCTTGAAAAATCTAGGATCGATATTTGAAAGTGGAACTCTGGTTTCTTGCGTTTTAGTGCGTATCTATTTATTCAATAACGAGGAGATGAATATGCCTAATTGGTGTTCAAATATTTTACATGTGACTGCAAATATAGATTTAGTAATGAGGTTAGCCGAAGGTGCTAAAAATGGGCAGTTGTTTAATACTGTTATGCCTATGCCACTTTCATTAAGAAACACAGTTAGCGGCAGCTTGGGCGATGAAAAAGCTAATGAGCTTAATCAAAGAAAAATCCAAAGAAATATTGAAAAATATGGTGTTGGAACATGGTATGATTTTGCTAACCATAACTGGGGAACAAAATGGGATATTCAGCCAACTGACGAATTTGAGATTTATGACGAAAATGGCAATGTCATTGAACTCGAAAAGTTAGCAGAAGAACGAAACAAAACTTTAGGAACCACCCAAAAAAGACTGACATTTCATATCACGTTTGATACAGCATGGAGTCCTCCAACTGGTGTTTATGATGAATTGTCAGAAATGGAAGATGTGCAAGTGGAAGCATACTTCTATGAGCCAGGTATGGCTTTTGTGGGAGAGTACACATCTGATGGTGGAGAATTATCATATCAAATTCCTGATAATGCAGACGATGCTGAGACTGAAATACCAGAACACCTAGATGAAATGTTCGCAATCTCTGAAAATATGGCAATGTGGGAAGAGGACGAAGAATTTGGCCCTGCCCCATAAGGAGTAATAAAGTTGGAAATATATAGTTATTCATACAAGCTTCCATTTTCCTATAAAGGAAAAGAACTCGCTATAGAGTTTTCATTAGATTCTACCCATGATGAAAGTGAACTAGAAGATATTGAAGTAAGGGAAGCGTTATATAAACTTATGGCACGTGTAAATGATATGGAGTTAACAGAAGATCTTATTACATATGATGGAGTATTAGATATTTGGCTTCCGGCCAATCAAATTCGAGAATTGCTTGTTCATAGAATAGATTATCTTTTTGAGAACGGAATGCTCATTTCTTACCTAGAAAAGGTTGACGTAATAGAAACAAACGAAGATGATAGTGACTTAACAATATGAGGGTTAAAGATGTCTAGAAAACTGGTGTTAGAGGAGTTAGTGGATGGCTGGCGCATTTTGGTGAAGGATGTAGTTGTGGCTAAATTTGGGTCTGCAAATATCCAAAAAAATTTAGCCTTTAAAGCATTTTTGAATGCAAAAGAAAGTATGATGCTAGACCACGATGAAGTTGAGGCAATTGTATACACTGACAAGGCACAGTCTTTCATTAAAGGTTTTAATATCCCATTTATTAAGCGTGATCCCTGGAAAATCTCTAAGGATTTTTTTGAACTTAATAGTAGTAATTTCAAAAATGATTTAGAAAAGGTTTTAAACATATGGAATAATTCACAAGAAGTTCTTTTACGTGCAGGAGAAATGAATCCAGACGAATTAAGAACAGCTATGGCTGTTTTAGGTGGTCTTTCTCGTAATATTAACACTGTAATTCATTCAAGTTTAGATTCCAATAATAGTAAGTCTATACAATTGGAGACTCCAAAGCCGTTACATATTGAGGGATTTATTCCAGAGCATACAGGCGGAGGATGTATGTCTCTTAATTATTATCCAGAAGGTGTTTCCCAAGGCTCTCTATACATAATGGTAACAGAAGACACTATGCAATTACCAACGACTCATTCAAAAGAGATAGAGGTCGGTTTATATACACCTGAAGGTGAATGCCTTTTCTTTAAAGAATTTAAAAATGATTCAGAATCTGTTACCGAAGTTATTCAGCAACTAAGAGAAATATCTGACAATATGTATTTTGAGCCTTCTGATGACACTATGAGTTATGACGATATGTTAGTGTCTAAAGAAGACGACCAGTATTCAATCCAGATAAGTAATTCTGGAAAGGAATATTTATTTATTGCTTCTTATCTAGATTCTGTCGGGAATGGGGAAATGGGATATGAAAATCTAGACATTATCGAGTCATATAAACAAATAGTAGAATTTAAAAAAAATAATACCCCAAGTGGGGTTATAAACCCTTAAGGGTTTATAACCCATCCTGTTTCAGAGTCGTTTGTTACAACGCAAGAGTTGGGAGTTACTCTATCTAATGGAGCGTATTCACTAAGTCCGTATCCACTTCTTACTTGTTCTCTTTCACAAACTGGAAGGATAACTTTTGTATAACCTTTTACGTTAATGCAATTATTTAGGTAGTCATTGCGAAGAGCCTCATTTATGTCACGAGAAATTTCTTCTCCACCTGCAACCCCCCCACCAGTTTTTGTGCATTCTTTGATTATTTCCAGTCCATCTTCAGATTTTTTCTCAATACATACTTCTTTCTCAGGTATTGTTGTAATGGGATTTATTTCAACAATGATTTTTTGGGGTATTTTATTTAGGGAATCTATTTTACACTCAAGTAAATCAGATTTATATTGATTTATACTTATCCCCTCTTTGTATATTATTTCATCATTCCATGTACACGCTGAAATAATAGTTAATAGAGGTAATATCAGAAGTTTATTTGTCATTACATATACCTTTTAGTTTGAGTTTCCGTGACCAGATGGCTCCACATAAAACAATTTATCGTCTAATTGACGATTGTAATTCATATTATATAGTTCAATATGAACATCATTTTTTCTCTCATGAACAGTCCAGCCCAGTAGTTCCAGTGCATCTTTAGAGAATTCTACTGTCATATCTGACTTGCCGAATACACTATCTTGAGACATCCTCACAAAAATTTTGTTTTCTTTCTCGTAAACGTCTTTAACTTTATCACTATATGCTAGCTTTTTAGGGTCTTCAGTTAAAAACTTAAGAGGAGTAGAACCAGCCGGATAATATTTTTTACTTCTTCTTTTTTCGTCTTTTACTATAATCTGACTACCATTTGATATAATTTGTATTTTATTCGGTGGACTATATGTGAAATTTATTTTTTTAGGGGTTTCAAAATAAAAATAACCTAGAGCGCCCTTATTTTTTTTAGTATAGTTATCAGTTTGGAAGAATTCGCCCGAAATAGTCTCATTTCTTCTGATTCTTTTAAATATTTCCGCAACTAAAGCCCTCTCACTTTGTGTTACTTTTTCCATCTGAATAACAATCCGATTATTGTCTGCTTGAGCGATAGAACTTAATGACAGCATTATTATGCCCAAAATAATATAGAAAAATTTCATTGATATAGAACTCCAAATTTAATTTAAAACCTTATATCATTATATTTAGGTAAAGGCAATAATTCATCAGCGTCAAAAATAAATTCTTTACTATTAGGCGATCTTGTCATACGCATTCCGCATTCCACCCAGTTGTCTGAAACCTCCATCTTATCAAATGAAAAACCGTTTCTAGCATACCATTTTATAAGGCGTTGGGCGTTTTCAGGTGAATTATGTAAAATAGGTATTGCGGTTAGATATATTTCAACATTATGCTTATCAGCAAGTTTAGTGAATACATTCATAACTTTACTCCCCATTCCGTTTCCCATCTTATCATTTGCCATCATGATGAGATCAAATCTATTTGAGTTTATTGGATTTCTAGAAAACTCAAATAGCACAGAATCTATTCTCCTGATTCCTGGAATATGACTTTCAGAACTTATTTTTTCTATCTCTTCTTTAAAATTTGTCATAATTATTCCTTACATTTTAATATTAATTTGCAATTTAATAGAATGTTACAATTGATATAAATAATTCCTGAGGTTTTTAAATGAAATTTTTTATCGCTTTTTTATTAGTATTGGTTGCTACAAGTGGCAGTACTAATTCTGAAACCGATAAATTTCCAGATCCTTATGACTATGTTTATTCACTAGGATTTGATCAAAAACAAATAAATACGCTTGATAACACAAGATTTTACTCATTTAAAAACAAATTCGCTGACGCTTCTAAGCAACCAAAAAAAACAGTAAATTTTAAAAGCCAACGGGTTGCAGATATTCTTTTTGCCACCTTATTACTTATGAAATAGGACTTTAGGATGTTGAAAAAAATAAAAGTTGTGCTGATATTTTTAGGATTATCGATTACCCTATCTTTTATTGGAGTTATTGACCCCACGCCATTGCAGGTAATTAGATCTCAGTGGTTTGATTATTTACAAATATCAAATCCAAGAGAAGAGCCTGAGGTTCCATATGCGATGGTTATAGACATTGATGAGAAAAGTCTTAAGGAACTTGGTCAGTGGCCATGGCCGAGAACTTTTGTAGCTCAAATGATGCTTCATGCATTCCAAGATGGAGCGGCTGCAATTGCTACTGATGTTATGTTTTCTGAGGCAGATAGAACATCTCCAGCAAAAGTTGCTGAAAGTAATCCTTATCTCGCAGAAGCTCTAGGAGACAAGGTAAATGAAATGCCAGACAACGACGAAATTTTAGCAGATTTGATTTCTCAAGTTCCAGTGGTTTTAGGGTATGGCATTTCTCCAGATGGTGAACGAGCAGATGGTATCAAAAACTCTAATATAGCAATGTTGGGTGAATCCCCCCTCCCCTTTTTAACCGATGTGCCTGGTGTTCTTAAAAACCTTCCTTTATTAGAAAACGCTGCAACGTCTGTAGGTAATTACATGCCTCTTCCAGAACCAGATGGTATTGTAAGAAGGATACCGCTATTTTTGAAGCAAGATAATAATGTTTTAAATTGGTTATCATTGGAAGCATTAATGGCTGCAACAGGGCAAGATACTGTTGTGATTCGTTCCAATGAAATCGGGATTGAGGAAGTTGTGTTGGCAGATGTTGTTTTACCAACAGATCGATTTGGGAGAATGTGGATACCTTTCAGAAATTATAATAAAGAAAAGTATTATGTCTCAGCATCTGATGTGTTTAATAATACATTTGAACCTGGAACATTTTCTGGGAAAATCTTGTTTTTAGGTGCATCTGCAGTTGGTTTAGGTGATCTTCATACTTTCCCATTTGGTAAAGCAATCCCTGGCGTTGAAATGCACCTGCAAACAATTGAATCTATTATGGATCAAAAGTTTATTTATAGACCTGAGTCTGTAAAAGTGCTTGAAATTATATCGATCTTTTTTATATCCTTAATTATAGCATTTTTAGTATCTAAATTAGGTGCTATAAAGTCATTTATTTTTCTTGGAATTACCACCGCTTCCCAGTTTTACATTTCTATTTATCTTTTTAAAAATTATAATTTACTTTTTGATGTCACATCAATTGTATTGTTTTCTTTTGTAATATTTATTTTAACA
>P_2C_Liq_3_UnCtyDRAFT_100645_pt1 | contig 9977 bp, 14 predicted proteins | sample Pon2CUnioCityCA_3_FD_9720 | JGI IMG/M metagenome (IMG submission 9720)
GGTGCAAAATTGGCTTTGGTTGGTGCTGAAATGGTTTATGGAGAGAGGTTTCATTTGCGAGGTCGGGAGTATTGTGATTTTGTTAGGTTTTGGACTTTTGTTATTTGTGAATTAAAAAAGCGGTGTAATGAATTTTAATTATGTAATACTTAGTTTGTTTTGTTGTATTTTGGCACTTGGTATTTATGCAGTTATGAAAAATACAGATAATAACAATGATAAATTTGGATTTTAAATAAATAACAATGGATATAAATAAAGACAAAGATGAGCTTTATAGATTTTACAAGAAGTATTGTCAAAAGCATTTAAAGATGTCAAAGGATCAGATTTACAAAGATTTCAAAAGTGTTATATTAACTCGATATGATTTTATGCCTTATTTTTTTGTTTGTGAATTGCAAAGGCGAGGATATGATTTAACGGAAGAAAAAGAATTATTTTAATATGGTAAGAGTAGATTACGACCCTATATTTGGGTGTGTTGGTTGGGATTTTAGGCAACCTAATGAGGATTTAAGTAAATACGTTCAAGGTTTAAATCAAAAATTAAACAAATTGAAGAGGCGACCAAAGAATGTATCAAATATTAATTATATAAAAAAGTAAGTAATGGCAAAAATGTTATTTGGAAGCATAGATGTTTCTAAGATTGAAAAGAGTAAAATAGTAACAAAGGATAGCAATGGGCAACCTTTTAAAAACGGAGGGCAATATTTGAACGTTGTAGTTTGGGTAAATGACCAAGACGACCAATATGGAAATATTGCGAGTATTCAGCAAAGTATTTCAAAAGAAGAGCGTGAACAAGGAGTTAAAGCAACTTACATTGGTAACTTGAAAGAATATCGTCAAAACAATCAACAACAATCAGCACCACAACAAAATGCAAATCCTGTAAGTAGTGAAGAGCAAGATGATTTACCGTTCTGATAAATAACTGAATATCAATAAATTATGAGTACATTAGAAATAGTATTAGTAACAATTATATCTTCAATAGTTTTTATTGTTATTTTTATAAGCATCGTTATTATAGTTTCCGAAAGAGATGATGAAGAATTGACTTTAATAAAAGAGATGTATGAACGAGATTCAAAGTTAAGCAAAAAGATATTAGAGTTAGATGTTAGTTTAGGGGATAAAATATTATTACATACGGTTTACGAGAAAGACCATGATGGAACAGTGCGTATAATTAGAAAAGAACAAGAATATGTTTTAGACTATTATATGATGCGTACTGTATTACTGTATATGAAAGAAGATGAATATACAATAATTAAAAAATAAAACAATGATAAAATTTATATTGAGAAATTACAAAGAGTTAGGTGTTTTTAAGTGTATTAGTATTAGTTTTAAGATATATTTAGCATCAATTAGGTTAGAACTAAATCCATCAGAATTACGTGGTGTGTATTTGGCACTTGAACGAATGTTATTAAAGAAATATGATTCATAAAACCAAACAATAAGTTTAAAATTTAACAAACTGTAATATATCTAAACAATATGTTACGGTTTTTTTTGTAAATTGCAAAATATGGATGAAAACCAAGCATTAGATTTAATTTCACAATTTGGAGAGGATGAAATAAACGAGTTCATGCTTAATCATAGGATTGAGTGTTTTAAGAACGGAGATTTTAGTTTTATTGTAGATGGTATTTCAGCCAATGACGAGGGGTATTTTGTAAAAGGGGAGGAAACAACCCATGAAAAACAAAAAGAAGCACTTGAAACATTAACTGCAAATGAATATGACCAATTTTTATATGGTGGTGCAGCAGGAGGTGCAAAATCATTTACTGGTATGTCTTGGATTGTNTTTAGTGCTTTGTGTTATCCTAAAACACGTTATTTCATTGCGAGAAATGAGTTAAAAGACATTAGGGAATCTGTTTTGGTAACTTTTGAGGAGGTTTGTGATCATTTTGGTATTACAGATTTTAAATATAATTCTGTTTTAAATTTTATAAAGTTCCCTAATGGTAGTGAAATAAATTTAATTGAAGTAAAATATAAGCCTTCTGATCCTGAATATAAAGATGTGGGTTCTACTCTTTATACTTGTGGGTGGTTTGAAGAGGTTGGTGAAATACACGAAAAAGCAGTAAGTGTTTTAACAACAAGGATAAATCGATGGAATGTTGATATTTACAATTTAAAAGGTATTGTTTTCTTAACAGGAAACCCTGCAAAGAATTGGACTAAAACTAAGTTTTACGACAAGGATAAGAATGGTCAGATGCAAGAAGATAACAAAAGTGAAGCTAATTTTAAAAGAAAATATTTAGGTTGTTTAGTTACTGAAAACCCTTTTATATCTCAAAAATACATTAATTCACTTAGAAAACAAGCAACTAACGATAAAGCAATTTACGAAAGGTTATTTAAGGGTAATTGGGATTATGATGATAACCCTTATCAACTTGCAGACCAAGAAATGATTGAGCAAGTGTTTGATAATAATCACGTTCAAGGAGGTAATGGTTATATTATAGCCGATGTTGCACGTTTTGGTAATGATAAAGCAAGAATAAGTTATTGGAGTGGTTGGGATATGCGTGATGTTATTAGTTTAGACGTATCAAAAACAACAGATATAGAATTGGCAATTCTAACACTTAGAAGAAGATATAAAGTACCTAAAAACCGTGTTTTAATTGATGATGATGGTGTTGGTGGTGGTGTTACAGATGGTACAGGTGGTGTTGGGTTTAAAAACGGTGGTAAACCATTAAAAGTAAGTAAAGATACACCTAACTATAAGAATTTACAAGTACAATGTTTATATTTACTTGCGGATAAAATAAACGAAGGAGGTTTGTGGATTTCTGCTGACTTAACAAGCAAAGACAAAGAAGATATTATTGCTGAACTTGCTCAAATACAAGCAAAAGGCGACCACGATCCACAAAGAAAGTTAGATTGTAAAAGTAAAGCGGATATAAAAAGTGATATTGGTCGCTCACCAGACTGGAGAGATATGATAATGATGCGAGTGTTTTTTGATTTAAAAAAGGAAAAAAGGACATTGGTTTATTCAAGAAAAAGAAGTTTATTTTAAAACAAAATGTTTAAAATAAAACATTTAATAAAAATTTACTACATTTGTACGTAAAGATTAACCTTTTTATAATTAAATGGCACTAACAGATAATGAGATTATAAAATTAATAGAGCAAGGAGCAAGTCGTTCTATTAAAATAGCAAGAAAACGTGCTAAAAAACTAAATATGCACCTTACAGGTAAGGGTGTTGTGGAGTATTTAGAAGAATTAGATGGTTATGAAACTAATGCTCAAAAATTACTTAGAGAAAAATTAGTAAAATCTAATCGATCTTTATTTTCTTTTATACTAAGACCAACTGATAAAATATTTACAGCTAAAGGTGGTAGTATTAATTACAATTTACCACGAGAAACACAAGTTTTAATAAAAGATAGAATCAGTGATGTGGCTGATGGTTTAGATATTAAAAAATATTTAAAGAAAGTTGTAAAATCACAATATATCATAGATCCAAATGGAGTTTTATTTATAGATATTGACGAGATGGGTATGTTAGAAACTCACGTTATAAACTCTAATAAAATTCTTTATTATGAAAACAAAGGAAATAAGGTTAAGTCTATAATTTTCGAGCCTTATAAAAAATCATTTAGCAAGGTAGAGGAGTTAAAATTTTTAAGCTACGGAAATGATTACTTGCAAAAAGAGAAGGAAAAAAAATATTACAGAGTTATTGATGAAAAATACGATAGAATTTTCATAAATGATGGCGGGGTAATAAAAGAAGATGTTTCTAAAAGATTAGATAATTATTTCGGATTTGTACCTGCATTGATATTAGGAGATGAAAAAGATGCTAACGAAAATATATTTGAAAGTATTGTTGCAGATCTTGTAGAAGATGCTGATGGTTTTTTAAGAAGGGTAAGCGTTACAAATATTCACGAGTTAGCTCATTTATACCCAAGATATTGGAGTTATGAACAAGCTTGTACAAAGTGTGGCGGTGAGGGAACTGTTAGTTACTTGAAAAAGGAAGCAGAAGGTGAAAACCCTCCTATATATGAAACTGAAACTTGTTCAAGTTGTGGTGGAGATGGTATGAAAACAAGAACTAATCCAAGTGATGAAATTGTTTTAAAAACACCAATGGATGATGAGCCTGTGTTAGCACCAAATATTGCAGGTTTTGTTCAGCCAGATTTACAAAGTGCTAAATTCTATAATGAACTTATAGAAAAAGCAAGAAACACTATGTTTCAAGCAATGTGGGGTACAACTTACGAGCAAGGAGGAAAAAGAGAAACTGCTACTGGTAGGTTTTTAGATGCGCAACCTGTACAAGATAGATTAAGAGATATTTCAGATACTTTTGCTAAAATGCATAAGTTTATGTTAGATTGTTTTGGGAAGGTTATTTTAAGAAACCCAAGATATGAAAGTAGTGTATCTTATGGTGGTAGATATGTTTTAGAAAGTCCTGATGATATTTTAGATAAATATGTAGAGGCTTCAAGGGAAAAAATATCTCAAATAGCAAAATTAGATATGCGTAATAGATATTTTGAAGCGGAATATCAAAATGACGAGATAGGACTTGCAAAAAGGAAAAAATTATCGGATATTGAGCCTTTTCCTACTTTATCAGTAGTTGAAGTAAATCAAATGGAATTTATAAGCAATGCAGATAAAGCTAAAAAAGCATATTATTCAAATTGGGTAGGAACTTTAACTGATGCTGAAATTATTTTTTTATCAGAAGAAGATTTAAGGAATAAATTAAATGAGTACGTAAATAAATTAAATATAAATAAAAATGAAGGAATACAAATACCTTAAAGAAGAGTTTCATAGAGGGAAATGGCAACCGTTAATGGTTGATAGAAAAGGAAAGCAAGTTCAAGGATATGCTAAAATTACAGAAGAACAAGCTTATTGGATGAATAGAAATAAAGATGCCTATAAAGTAAGGTATGTTTTAGATTCTAAAAAAGAAGTTAATGAAGAAAGTGATACTTTTGAGGAAACCAAAAAAGAATATGAAGATTTAGCAGGAAAAAAAGCTTTTCACGGTTGGAATGAGCAACAATTAAAAGATAAGATAGCTGAATTAAAAAAATAAAAAATGAATAAAAATCTTATTGAAAGTTTAGCCAAGTTGGCAAAAGTTACAGATGTAGAGGCTTTTAGCCAAGCATTACAGTCCGAGTCGGACACAGATTTTACGTTAGATACGTCAAATCTTATAGTAAGAACAAAAGAAGAAGAAGAAAGTTTTAAATCTAATTTCTCTAAAGAAATAAAGGATAAGGCTTTTACTGATGCTTTTGAGATTCAAATCAAGAATATGAAAAAAGATTTAGGATTGGAATTTGAAGGTAAAAAATCAAATGACTTTATAGAATCTTTTAAGTCAAAAATTCTTGAAGAAGCTAAAATTGAGCCTAACAATAGAATTACTGAACTTGAAAAATCTTTAAATCTTGCAAATCAAACTTTACAAGAAAAAGAAAATGAGTTCAATCAACTTAAAAATAGTTTTAGTTTAGAAAAAAACAGATTAAAAGCTGAATCTTTAATACCAAATTTACCAGAAGGTATTGGTATTAATAAAAAAGAGGCTACTGATTTGTTCTTTTTGAAACACGAGATTAAAGAGGATGGTGTTTATAAGGATGGTGAAAGACTTGTTAATACAACAACAGCAGAGCCATTTAAAATAGATGATGCAATTTCTAATTTTGTAACTGAAAGAGGTTGGGATAAAGCACCAACAGGTAGAGGTGGCGGAAGCCAATCGGGTTCGCAAGGTAGTTCTAATATTGTAAATAATTTAGATGAATTTAACGGTTTAGCTAAAGAAAAAGGTTACAATGTAGGTAGTAAAGAGTATAATTCACTTTTAGCAGAAGTAGTGAAAGAAAACCCTGATATTATAGGGTAAAACATTTAATTAAAATATTTACAAATGGCAAATTTAACAGATACTCAAAGACTTGCAGCGATTACAAAAGCAAGTAACAACCTAATTGATAAGGGAGAGTTTAGAGATTATCAACATTCAGCAACTCGTGCATTGTTAGCAGGAGAAAATGACGTTTTTAGAAACTTAAACGCATTAAAACAATCTGATATTCAACCTACAAAAGTTGATTTAAACAAACGTGTTTATACTGCATCAGGTAGTGCAAAATCAGCATCTCACGCAGCAGCAGCGTTTCCAGATTCTTTTGTTAAAGATATTACTTATTTGAGATTAACTCAAAAATTCAAGGTATCTTACAAACAAGCAGATATGAATAGATTGTCTTATGAGGACATTTTATCTCACGAATTAAAAAACAAATTGATTTCTCTTTACACAGATTTATCAACTGCAAACATTGCTTGGTTAAATACTAATCGTTCTAAAGTTGGTGCTGATGGTTTAATGGTTTTTGACGAAACAACAAATGATCAATACGACAATCCTTTAGCACAAAGAGATGATTTATTTGATTATATTAAAGCAACTCAAAGGTTGAATAAATATAATGGAATGAGTACTGAATTAGTTGCAGACCAAAGAACTGCTGCTTTGTACAGAAAATTAGCTGCTAACGGAACAATGAACGCAGATAATACTGCTTACCAAATTCCAGGGATTAATATTTATGAAGAGCCACAAATGACAATTGGTGCTGCATCTACATGTTACGTATGGGAAAGAGGTTTAGTAGGTATGACTACTTGGAATGAGCCTTTGAACAGAAGAGGACACGGTTCAGCAGGAAGTAATGAAGGTTTATTTACAACTATGGTTGATCCTACTTTTGGTTTTGATTTAGATGTACACGTTATTAACCAAGTTGCAGATACAAGTGGAGCAGGTGGTAATGTACAAGACGTTGTTGATGAGTACGAATTAGCATTAACTTATGCTTTAGAGGGTTCTTGGACTGATGTAACTGATGAAACTCATATTTTCAAAGTAGTACAGGCAAACTCATAGTAAATGACTATTTCAGAGGCAAAGGACATATTAATTAAAAGGTTAGGTTGGAGAAACGATAAAACTGTTGAAGGTTTTGTCGTTTCTGCCGACAATCTTTTAACTGAAAGCGGAAGGTTTTATCAAGATGAACATAGTGCAATAACTCTTGAAAATATAAGAGATTGCCAACCGATTCTACAAATAAGTACAGATGATTTTAATGATTATTTAGAACGTTTAAAGACACAAGTAGCTTTTCAAGTATTGTCTGCTGTTTTTGAAAAAAATAATGTTAACGACAGATTGTTTGATTTGTATGGTAGTGGTTTTGATAATTTACTAAGTTTAAGAATGGTTATCGTTGTTTCAGAATTAATGATGACTACAACAAGATTTAACGTTACTGAAAGGTATTCAAAAGATTTTGTAGGTAAATTAAATTATGATATTTTTAGAGAAGCACCAAATAAGTTTGCAATCAGAGGGGCTAATTACTCACATACTTTAGGGATAGCCACTAGATATGATTTTGAGTTAAGAAGTGTTCAAAGACGTTTTGGTAGTCAAAGAAATAGACTAAGAACAATAACAAAAGGAGAAGTTTCAAATGAATTTTACGACAACATCGACCGTTGGAATAGATACAATAATTAAATCTATTCAAACTGATTTATATAATTTACTCATAGTTAAATGGGTAGATGATATAGATGCTTATGGTAGAGTTTACAGATCTTCAAATAAAAGTGGTGTAGTTCCTATATATTATATTTCTGAAAAAGATTACAAAGATGTTTATTTTAATGATTCAAAGTCAGGTCAGTTTTTCTTTATAACAGAAGAAAATAGTTTGACAAATGACGAATATCTTTTCACGAATAATGTTAAAGTTGTTTTTATGGTTAATTTAAACAAGGTTATTGGAGATGGTAGACAAGATGAATTAGCAAGATTAGATGTTCTTAATTCTTTGAGGGAAATATCTTATAGAAGATATGATATCACAGGTATAGAAACAGGAGTTAAAAATGTCTTTCAAGGGTTCAATACAGATAAAATAAATAAAGCTGATATAAACCCATTACATACCTTCTGCGTAAACATTAAATTAGAATATGACATTAGTTAAAAATAAATGTAATTAAATATGGCGGTAAGGAAAAAAAAGGTAAAGGAAATTGAAATTCAAGAACCTAAAGTAAAAGCTAAACCAAAACACAAAACAGAGTTATATACTTTGATACGTGATATTGAGATTAGTAGTAATATAGTAAAAAAAGGCACAAACATTCCATTAACAGAACAAGGTGCAAAATATTTTAAATCAAAATTTTATATTAAATAATTATGGCAACAATAGCAGAAATAGGGCAATTAATTAATTGTAACGCTGATGCTTTAGGCACAGGTAGAAAAGGTAAAAATGATGCTTTCAAAAAAACAACTTCATTGTGGTTGTTTAAAAAAGGAACTACATTAGATGCCTCACAAGATATCACAACAAGTAGTGATTATATACAATCTTTACAGATTGATAAAAAATTAGTAATAATTAAAAATGTAGTTGAATTTACACCTAACATTGAAGAAGATGTTAGATTTACAGACGAAAGCGGTGTAATATCTACATTAAGAAAAGGATTGTATTCTTTTGATGCAAAATTCAGAGATGGTGTTTCTTTTCAATCTGCACTTGCTTCATTGAGAAGTTTTGGTGCTTATGATATGTGTTTAGTAGATAACAATAACACAATATTAGGTACTGCAAGTGGAGATACTATCAAAGGATTTACTTTAGGTATGTTTGAAGATGGTGCTTATATGTTTGAAAACAATAGTGAAAACAACTCTCAATCTGTAACTTTTCAATTTATTGAAAGAGATGAGTTAAGTAAAAATGCTTTTACTTTAAATGGTTGTGATTGGGATTGGAGTCCAATGATGTTAGATGGTGTTAATCAAGTATCTTTAGAAATTTTACCTATTGCAGATGCAGCCACTACTATTACAGTAAAAGCAAGATTGAAAAATGGTAGAGATATTGCAAGTGGTATTGATTTTAGTCAATTCTTATTTACGGTTGGAGGTGCTACTGCAAATCCAACAGCAGGTGGTGATTCAGTAACACCAGGTACTTATATTTTAACAGGTTTTTCAGCACTATCAACCAATGATGTGGTTACTGCGAGGTTGTATAACAATACAACCAATAAATCAGTGATAAAAGTAGATACTGAGTTGTTTCAATCTAATACAGATACAGCAGTAGTAGCTTGAACTAGCGTAACCTTACTCACTGATGCGGTAGGTTACTACCAATTTGATGAAGCATCGGGAAGTGTTTTATCCGATAGTTTAGGTTCGAAGAATGGTACTTATGAAAATAGTCCAACTTTAGGTGTTACTGGTTTTGTTGATAGTGCTGTAAGATTTAATAATGGAGCTACAAATCAATCGGCATTAGTAGCAACATCGTTAGATTTTTCAATACAACAAGGTGGATCTGACACTTCTTTTAGTGTTGGTCTTTGGGTTAATCCATCATCTACATCTGGATATTTGGTAGGGAAGTCTAGTGATACATCAGGTGAATACGAATGGGATATTACCCTAAATTCAGGAGTTCCAAGGGTAACTATTTATAGTGATGGTTTAAGTACGTCAAAAATTCTAAGAAATTTTGATACATCTTTAATATTAAATCAATGGGTTTATTTATGTTTTACTTATGATGGAAGTGGTACAATAAATGGACTTAATGCTTATAACGCTTATTTATTAGACAATAGTGCATCTTCTGGCGTTGTAGGTACTTATAATGGGGTTGCATACACTAATTCACCTCTTAGAATAGCAAGAGATGAAAATGGTTCGGAGGTATTTAACGGTATAATTGACGAGTTATGTATATGGAAAAACAGAGTGTTGACAGCGTCAGAAATTGAGCAAATTTATAATATAAATTTTTCTGGTTCAGGAATAAG
>P_2C_Liq_3_UnCtyDRAFT_100646_pt1 | contig 9959 bp, 13 predicted proteins | sample Pon2CUnioCityCA_3_FD_9720 | JGI IMG/M metagenome (IMG submission 9720)
GTAACTGGCGGATTTAATTTTCAAAATGCGTGGACAGGTGGTTATATTTGTGCGAAAGCTTTGGCTAAAGAGGAATAAAAAAGAATGCTGTCATTTTGAGCGAAATGAAATGCAGTCGAAAAATCTCAAATCAAGGTTTTAAAGATTTCTCCATAAAGTCGAAATGACAGACTAACAACTAAATACTAATAACCATAAACCAAGAACACAATATGGCGTTAACGGAATCAAACGAATTTAAGATAGGCACAAAAGCTCTGGATTTTACATTAATCAACACAATTGATGATAAATTTTATGCTTTACAAGATTTAAAAGGCGATAAAGGAACTGTAATTATGTTTATCTGCAATCACTGTCCGTTTGTAATTCACGTGAATAAAGAGTTGGTAAAGTTGGCAAATGACTACAAAACAAAGGGCATAAATTGTATTGCGATTAGTGCGAATGATATTGACAATTATCCTCAAGATGCACCACATTTAATGAAACAATTGGCAAAAAATGAAAACTATCCTTTTCCTTATTTGTATGATGAAACGCAAGAAGTAGCTAAAAGTTACGATGCCGCTTGTACTCCCGATTTTTACATTTTTGATGAAAACTTACAATCCATTTATCACGGACAATTAGACGATTCTAGACCAGGAAATGGAAAGCCTTTAACTGGAAAAGATATTAGAAATGCCCTAAATAATTTATTAGACAACAAGCCTGTTTTAAAAAGCCAAAAACCTAGTGTGGGTTGTGGGATTAAATGGAAGTGATTTTTGTTTTAAATATTATTCTTTTGCACCAAAACTTTTAGCGGTTTCAATCCAATGTTCCGCAATTCCTTTGGTGTCAGCACCTAAACCTTTGGCCAAGTGTAATGCCAAAGCAATCATTAATACAGAAGCGCTATACAATTCGTCTAAAGTGGCTATAGTGCCAAATGTATCTTGTGCTTTAAGTAGAAGTAGATCATTATGTTTTTGCGCAAATGCGATTGGATTATCCTCAGTAATTTCAGGAATCATTAAGCAATCCATCCATTCTTTGCCTATTCGCAGTGCTAATAGTTCAGCATATTCTTGACCTAAAATTCTCCAAGTTTGTAATGTTTTTGTATCTCCAGATGCAGATAATCCTGAGTCTAAAAGTAATTCAAAACCAATATCTGCAATGTTTTGCATCACTATTAAGTATTCATCTTGAGCTTTTTCAAACAATGCTGCTCTTTGTCCTTTTAAATATTTGCCAACAGACATTTGTGGTAACTCTAAAACGTCTGCACAATCTGTTAAACAAGGAAAAGTAGTGCCTTCAAAAATATATTGGGCTTTATCAAACTGAATTTGACGACCCAAAGGATATAATCTACAAGCCAAAGGGCGACCTTCATGCACACTACAGCCAAAATCATCAATGTATTGACTGCAAGATTTTTGCCCTTTTTTATCCTCTTTTCCATCAAAACGTAATTGGATACCACCAAATTCACAATACAAATCTCTAAATTCTCTTGGGGTAATTTTTTTAGCTTTGCTAAAACAAACAATTTCCCAAGGATTTAACATGACAGCTTTTCCAAAACAGCAAGTGCCAGATCTTGTGCAGGTTAATGGTAAAATACTTTTAGAGGTCAGTTTTGTAGTTTGCATTTTATTAGAATTTATTCAGCAATTTCTCCTCTTTGAGGTTTTAAAGCATCTCTATAAATTTTCATATCCTTTTCATCAACAGTAATAAACGCAGAAAATAACATTGGATTTTTTTCTTTAATGTCGATTTCGTGAAAAGTCAAGTTTTCAATAGTTGCAAATTCTTTTAGATGAATGGTGTGATGTTTTGCAGTTTCTTTGGCATCTGGACCTCTAAAATCCCACAATAATTTTATTTTTCTACTCATTTTTTCTTATTTATGGTTGATGAAAATAAACAATTCTCCACTTTTAAAAGTTATCTGAACTGTATCTTGGATACTTTTATTTCTGGTTCCAATTCGTTCTCCAAAAACTAAATCTTCCTTATTTAGTTGATATTCCAAACCTTTAGTTACAATATTCGTGGCTTTTGGAAACGGAATTAAAGAAACAATTTTGTCTTTACAATCAGAAATTTTCGTGCTTTTATCAGCTAAAAAATAACGATTATAATTATCAAAAAAAGTAAGTTTTAACTTGTTTTTCCATTGAATTGCTGTGTGTAAATTCCCTAAAAAATGATCTTGTTCTTTTCCACTTGCGCCAAAAACATCAACTGTTGTAAAACCTTTGTCAAATAAAATTTGAAGTATTTTGTCAAAATCTGTAAAATCTTGATTTGGAGTTTTTATGACTTCAATTTCTTTAGGAACTTCTTGTAAAGAATCAAAATCGCCAGCAATAAAATGAGGAACAATATTGTGTTTTTTTAAATATTGATATGCGCCATCTGTTGCACAAATAACATCATATTTTGATACATCTGGAACTTCGTTTGGAGTTTCACCATTCAACAATAAAAAAACTTTTCTGGTTTTCATTTTTGCAAAAATACAAACAAAAAAGCATCATCTCTAATTTTAGAAATGATGCTTTTCATTAACTAACATAAAGTTTTACGATTACTTTTTCCAAGTAAGAATAATTGAGAATAGTTTACCAATTAGAAAAATCACCATTCCAAAAGTAGGAGAGAGAAGTCCAATTTTTAATCCGCCAGCCAAAATTTCTGGAGAAAAAGTTTTGCCATTTATCGAAATTGCATTTAGTGCACCTAAAAGCCCAATTATAAAACCTAAAACTCCGAATACAAAAGAAAATAATGCTATAGAATTAATGAGTTTGTGAGTTTTTTCTGAATTGTCTTTTAATCCTTTTATAAATAAAAAAACAGTAACAACTAATAAGAGTAATAACGGAACCATAAAAATAGGGCCTCCTTCTAAAATAAAATTCATAATATGGGTTTTTAAAATTATGTTGCTAAAGTATTTGATACATAGTTTCTAAAATTATTTTAGCGACCAATTACTAATTTGGTTTGGGTTTTAACAAATATCGTATTTTTATAGGATTCTTTATAAAAACCGTAGAAACACTTGTTAATTTGGTATTTCGTCTATTTTTATATGAAAGAAATTTAAAAATTAGTTAATTTACAAGATGCATAAAAATGTATTTAAAATTTTAAAGAAAGTAACTTTACATCTTCTTTTTTGGTTTGTTGTTTGGTTCTTTTTCTATATTTTTTTCAGTGTTGGTTCTAAAAACGAAAACTTTATATTTTGGTTTTCTACATTATTAAGTTTCATCTCAATAGTTTCTTCTTACGCATTTATATATCATTTAATTCCTAATTTTTTAATTGTCAAAAAACATAAGATTTTTGCATTGTACACTTTTTATGCCTTTGTTTTTATTGTTTGTGCTGTGTTAATGACTGTAGTTTTTGGTTTTGTTTTTTTTTATAATTTAGAATATCAAAAAATGCCAGAATTAACCAAGAATTCTGGTGTAATTTTAGTGTGTGTTTTGTTAATCATTGTTTTAGCTAGCGCATTTAAAATTCTAAAGCATAATTTTAAATCTTTAGAAGAAAAAAATACTTTAGAAAACAAGTTTTTACAAACTCAATTGCAACTAAAAGAACAGGAGTTAAAGTTTTTAAAAATGCAAATTCATCCGCATTTTTTGTTTAATACACTAAATACTTTGTATGGTTTTGCCTTAAGAAAATCTGAACAAGCACCAGAAATGATTTTAAAATTATCTGGTCTGTTAGATTATATTTTATATCAAGTAGATAAACCTTTGGTGGATTTGCAAGATGAAATTAGTCATATAGAAGATTATATTTCTTTAGAAAAATCGCGCTTTCAGGAGAGTTTACATGTCGCTTTTAATAAAAAGATAGATGTTGATATTTTTGAAATTTCACCTATGTTATTATTGCCTTTTGTAGAAAATGCTTTTAAGCACGGAACACAAATTGATGGAGTTGTAGAAGTGAATATTAAGTTAAAAGTTGATGAAAATGAATTGAATTTTACTATTGAAAATTCATCAATAAAAAAAGAAATTTCCAATAATGGAATTGGATTAGAAAATATAAAAAAACGGTTAGAAATGTTGTATCAAAAGCACTATTTTCTAGAAATTTTATATGAAGATAAAATGTTTAAAGTCAATTTGAGAATTCTTATAAAAAATGATAAATAAATTAAAATGTGTTATTGTAGATGATGAACCAATGGCTAGAGAAATTATAACATCTTACATTGATAAATCACCAAACTTAGAACTGTTAGAAAGCTGTAAAAATGCTTCTGAAGCAATTATGTTTATGCAAGATAATAATGCAGACTTGTTTTTTTTAGACATTAATATGCCAGAAATTAATGGTTTAAGTTTGGCTAAAATCATAAACAATAAAGTACAAATAATTTTTACAACAGCTTATAGAGATTATGCAGTAGATGGTTTTAATTTAAATGTGGTTGATTATTTATTAAAACCGATTTCTTTTGATAGATTTTTACAAGCCGTTCAAAAAGTTGCTATACCAGAAATTTTAGAGAATGATAAAGACTTTATCTTTGTAAGAGCAGACAGAAAAATGGTGAAAATTGACTTTAATAGTATTTTATATATTGAAAGTTTAAGTGATTACGTTAAAATTTTTACAACAAAAAAAACAATTGTTATTAGAGAGACTATAAGTAGTTTACAAGAAAAATTACCGGCTAAAAAGTTTATCAGAATTCATAGATCGTTTATAATCTCTTTCAGAAAAATAGACTCTTACACAAACGAATTTATAGAAATTAATCAAAAGGCATTACCAATTAGTAGAAGTTATAAGGAATCCGTTTTGCAAAAATTAGCAGAAGTATAGTTTTAACTTTATCTTTGTTTTTTAAAATCTTAGACCTTGAACACAGCACAGTTTTTAGTAAAATCCGATTTAAAATTTGTTGATAAAGCCTCATATACTTGGCAGACACCAAGTAATATTGCTTTGGTAAAATATTGGGGAAAAAGCAATCCTCAAATTCCAAAAAATGCTTCGATTAGTTTTACGCTAAACAATTGTCATACAAATACTACCATTGAGTTTGAAAAAATAGAAAAGGCTAACGATGTTATTTTCGATTTGTTTTTTGAAGGAAAACAAAAAGAGGAATTCAAGCCTAAAATTGCTGAATTTTTTAAACGCGTTCAAGAATATTGTCCTTATATACATGAGTATAAAATGACAATTCATTCAGAAAATTCCTTTCCACATTCAAGTGGAATAGCTTCTTCTGCAAGTGGTTTGTCAGCAATTGCGATGTGTTTAATGAGTTTGGAAAATGAAATTTCAGCAAACTTATCAGCAGATTTTATTAATAAAAAAGCATCTTTTTTAGCAAGATTAGGTTCAGGATCTGCAAGTAGAAGTATAGAAGGCCCTTTAGTGGTTTGGGGAGAACACCCGGAAATTGAAGGAAGTTCTGATTTATTTGGGGTGCAATTTCCATACAAAGTACACCGCGTTTTTGAGAATTATCAAGATGCAATTTTGTTAGTTGATAAAGGCGAAAAACAAGTATCAAGTACAATTGGGCATAATTTAATGCATCATCATCCGTATGCCGAAAATCGTTTTAATCAAGCCAATGAGAATTTAGCTAAAATGTCAACCATTTTGCAAGAAGGCAATATCAAACAATTTGTCAATTTGGTAGAAAGTGAAGCGTTGACTTTACACGCAATGATGTTAACCAGTCACCCTTATTTTATTTTGATGAAGCCCAATACTTTAGAAATTATCAATAAAATTTGGAAATATCGTCAGAAAAAAAACAGCAACATCTGTTTTACGCTAGATGCTGGAGCAAATGTACACGTTTTATATCCTTTAGATGAGAAAGAAGCTGTGAATCAATTTATTGAGAATGAGCTTTCTAAATACTGTCAGAAAAATCAGTATATTTGTGATGCTACAGGTTTAGGAGCACAACAATTATAAGCGTTTATATGAAAAAATCATCCTTAATTCTTTTGATGATTCTTGGTTTTCTATCCGTTTCTTTTACATCACAAGAAACAATTTGGTTAGATAAAAATCTAAAACAAACCACACAAGACAAAGCGGTTTACTATAAGGTTGGTAAAAAGTTAGATGGCGAGGTTTCGTATTTTTATAGAAGCAGAACGTTATTTCGAAAAGTATTTTATGTTGATGGAAAATTAGAAGGAATCTTTTCTGAATATTATAATACTGGCGAGTTAAGAGAAGTTGGTAAATATGTAAACGGACAAAGAGATGGTAATTGGAAAGTATACTATAAAACGGGTAAAATAATGAAAAAAGGCAGGTATAGTAAAGGAGATAAAGTGGGTATTTGGAAGGTTTTTTACAAAAATGATTAATAACAATTCATTAACATATATTTCCGTATTTTTACATTTTTAAAGAAACACTATGAAAGGACCACTTTTTTACGCTAAAATTCTTCTTTTTGGAGAATACGGAATTATTAAAGATTCTAAAGGTTTAGCTATTCCGTTTAACGCATATAGAGGGGCTTTAAAAACTTCTGATCATTTAGAAGGAAATGCAAAAAAATCTAACGAAAATTTACAAAAGTATTACACGTATATTTCACAATTAAATTCTGATTTGGTTTCTTTTAATTTAGCTGAATTTAAAGCAGATTTAGAAAACGGAATGTATTTCGATTCTTCTATCCCTCAAGGTTATGGAGTAGGAAGTTCTGGTGCTTTAGTCGCATCAATTTATGATAAATATGCTTACGATAAAATTACAGTTTTAGAGAATTTAACCAGAGAAAAATTACTAAAACTTAAAGCCACTTTTGGTTTGATGGAATCTTTTTTTCACGGTAAAAGTTCTGGTTTAGATCCTTTAAATTCTTATTTAAGTTTACCTATTTTAATCAACTCTAAAGAAAATATAGAGCCAGCAGGAATTCCGTCTCAAAAAGAAGGAAAAGGAGCTGTTTTCTTATTAGATTCTGAGCAAATTGGCGAAACTGAACCGATGGTAAACATCTTTATGAATAAGATGAAAAACGAAGGGTTTAGAAAAATGCTAAATGAAGAATTTGTTTTGCATACCGATGCTTGTATTGAAAACTTTTTACAAGGTGATGTAAAGTCGTTATTTTCTAACGTTAAAAGCTTATCAAAAGTAGTATTAAAGAACTTTAAGCCAATGATACCAGACGCTTTTCATAAGGTTTGGGCAAAAGGAATTAAGACAAACGATTACTACTTAAAACTTTGTGGTTCTGGTGGTGGAGGTTATATTTTAGGTTTTACAGAAGATTATCCGAAAGCACAAGAAAGCTTAAAAGACTACAAATTAGAGCTTGTGTACCGATTTTAAAATCATCTTATGAGCTCTTCAACAACNAAGATTTTTGTAAAGAAAATATTCAGTTTATTATCTGTAGTAAGAGGTTATAATATTTTAGTGCTCGTTTTTGCACAGTATTTGGCATCTATTTTTATTTTTTCTTCAGAAGATGATGCTCTAAAAGTTATACTTGATATCGACTTATTTTTTATTGTATTAGCATCGGTTTGTGTAATAGCTTCGGGCTATATCATCAATAATTTTTACGACAGTAAAATTGATCGTATTAACAGGCCTTTAAAGACAGGTATTGATAATTACGTAAAGCAAGAAACCAAATTATCATTGTATTTTACTTTAAACTTTTTTGGTTTTGTTTTTGGTTTGCTTGTTTCTTGGAAAGCCGCACTTTTTTTCGCAGTGTATATTTTTGGTATTTGGTTTTACTCTCACAAGTTGAAAAAACTTCCATTGTTGGGGTTAATATCGGCAACCATTCTCACTATTTTGCCATTCTTTGCCATTTTTGTGTATTATAAAAATTTTTCCAAAATTATTTTTGTCCATGCCATTTTTTTGTTTTTGGTAATTATGGTAAGAGAATTAATTAAAGATTTAGAAAATATTAAAGGTGCCATTGCCAATAATTATAAAACATTTACGGTAGCTTATGGAGAGCACAAAACTAAGCAGTTTTCGGTGTTATTACTGTTTTTAACCATATTCCCAATAGTTGTTTTGTTTAGTTATCCCGAATTAAGTTATATGAAGTATTATTTTTACGTAGCTTTATTTACGTTGATTTTTATCGGTATTTATTTATGGAAATCGAATGAAAGAAATCAGTATCGATTTTTACATAACATCTTAAAATTGTTGTTGTTACTTGGTGTATTGTGTTTGGTTTTTATAGACACTTCACTACTTTTAGAAAAAGTAATTGATCGGTTGAACTAAGCATCAATTTAAGTACCTTTGCCAAAATTTTTATAATGGATTCACATAAAAACTCGTCGCGAAGACGACAAGAAGGCAAGAAAAATGCGCCTCTAAACAGAAAAACAGCAAAACCTTTAAGCAGAAAACCCGCAAAAAAGGATTACAAAAAAATTACACCTACCAAAACAGCTGACGAATCATCAGGAATTCGTTTAAACAAATACATTGCAAATTCTGGAATGTGCTCTCGTAGAGAAGCAGATACCTATATAGAACATGGAAGTGTAGAAGTTAACGGTAAATTGGTTACAGAAATGGGCTACAAAGTGCAACCAGATGATGTAGTACGTTTTGATGGTACAGCAATTTCGCCAGAACAAAAAAGATATATTTTACTGAATAAACCTAAGAATTACATTACGACTATGGATGATGATCGAGGTAGAAAAACAGTAATGGAATTGGTAGCAAATGCATCAAAAGAAAGAATTTACCCTGTAGGACGATTAGACAGAAATACAACGGGTTTATTATTGTTTACCAATGATGGAGATTTAGCGAAAAAGTTAACACATCCTAAGCATAATGTGCGTAAATTATACCACGCATCTTTAGATAAGAAACTAGATTTAAGAGATTTAGAAAAACTAAGAGGCGAGGTAATTATTGAAGGTAAAAAAGTATTTATTGATGCAGTTTCTTATGTAAATGGAGAGCCAAAATCAGAAATTGGTATCGAAATTCATTCGGGCAGAAACAGAATTGTACGTAAAATATTTGAACACGTTGGTTATAAAGTAAACAAACTAGATCGTGTTATTTTTGCAGAATTGACCAAGAAAAATTTACCAAGAGGAAGATGGAGACCATTAACAACTTTAGAAGTTGCCAATCTTCAAAAATTGAAATAAATTAAAATCCAGCTTTGCTGGATTTTTTTTATATCTTCAATTCCTATTAAAACACAAAATACTATGTTAGATCAAGAACTTAGTTTTATTAAAAAACATCTTCATCATCTAGAAAAAGAAAATAGTGCAGTTTCTAAAGCAAATGTGGGCTGGCATCTAGATCATTCTTTAAAAGTGATGCATAGTGTTTTAGATACGTTAAAGAACTCAGATGCTTCAGAATACAAAAAAAGATTTAATTTTTTTCGTTTTTATATTTTTTTAAAAGGTTCATTTCCCAGGGGAAAAGTAAGATCGCCAAAACGAGTTTTGCCGCCAGAAATTATATTGAAAGAAGATTTAGAAAGGCAACTACACTTGGTTGAAAATAAGTTAAAAAATTACACTACTATTCTAGAAAATCAATATTTTACACACCCAATATTTAAGCAGTTAAACAAAAAACAAACCTTTAAATTTTTAAAGCTGCATAGTCAACATCATTTTAAAATTATTCAAGATATTTTAAAGTAAAATAGCAATTCTTAAAGTAACGATAACCAATCTTTAGACAATTAGAAATACATATTTTGTTCTTTTATTGTATATTCATCCAATAGATTTTTAAAGTGATGGAAAAAAAATACGTAGTTGCTTTCGACCAAGGAACAACAAGCACAAGAACAATTATTTTTGATAAAAAAGGAGCAATTGTAAAGATTTCTCAAAAAGAATTGACACAATATTACCCAAAATCAGGTTGGGTAGAACACGATCCAGAAGAAATTTATAAAGATCAAG
>P_2C_Liq_3_UnCtyDRAFT_100651_pt1 | contig 9900 bp, 8 predicted proteins | sample Pon2CUnioCityCA_3_FD_9720 | JGI IMG/M metagenome (IMG submission 9720)
AAATTGGCGCTACTTTTTTCTTTACCATCCCTAAAACTTAATTTTTTAATTTACCTTATCGAAAATAAAATCAATTCTAAAATCATCAGCAGCCACAATGGCTTTTAATTGTTTCCCATCTTTAAAATAGGTTATTTTTTTAAGGAATTCATTGTTTGGATTTTCACACACAAAAGAAGTATCGGTTTGATTGGTAAACTTAAATAGCGTGGGTTTTTCGTTAACCCCTTTAACCTCTAAATATAAGGTGTCGTTAATTTTTTTAATGCTTAAAATTTCTTGAAAAGACCTTTTTACACCTTTTATCGTATAACCCATCCCTACTAAATTAGTATTCCACACTTCATAGGTTTGGCTTCCGGGCTTGTCATTTAATCGTTTCCAATCACCAATTAAAAAAGTTGGTTTTTGAGTGTTGTTGCTATTTTTATTGCAAGACAGCAACAAAATAAAACAGCCAAGTAGAAACATTTTTTTCATTTCAGAAACATTTTTACCAAATATAGTTAAATGAAAATAAAAAATAATTACGAATAAAATTTGTAAATTCGCCACTCAAGAAAAGAGTAGAAGATGTTAGATAAATTAAGAATTGTTAAGCAACGTTATGACGAGGTTTCTGATTTAATTATTCAGCCAGAAATCATTATGGATCAGAAGCGTTATGCGCAATTAATGAAGGAATATAAAGATTTAGGAAGCGTAGTTAAAAAGGGTGATGAATATCAAACTTTAATGAACAATATCGAAGAAGCTAAAGAAATTATTGCTGATGCCTCTGATGCTGAAATGACAGAAATGGCTAAAATGGAGATTGATGAAGCCAGCACTCGAATTCCTGAATTAGAAGATGAAATAAAATTTCTTTTAATACCAAAAGACCCAGAGGACTCTAAAAATGCGGTAGTAGAATTACGAGCAGGCACAGGTGGTGATGAAGCGAGTATTTTTGCAGGCGATTTGTTTAGAATGTATTCAAAATATTGCGAAAGTAAAGGATGGAAGGTATCAACTGTAGATTATTCTGAAGGAACAAATGGAGGGTTTAAGGAAATTCAGTTCGAGGTTAATGGCGATGATGTTTACGGAATTTTAAAGTTCGAAGCTGGTGTGCATCGTGTACAAAGAGTACCACAGACAGAAACTCAAGGTCGTGTGCATACCTCTGCAGCAACTTGTATGGTTTTCCCTGAGGCAGAAGAGTTTGATGTAGAAATTAACCCAAAAGATGTAAGAATCGATTTTTTCTGTTCTTCAGGTCCTGGAGGGCAATCTGTAAATACCACCTACTCTGCTGTGCGTTTAACACACATACCAACTGGTTTGGTGGCGCAATGTCAAGATCAAAAAAGTCAACATAAAAATAAAGAAAAAGCCTTTAAAGTATTACGATCTCGTTTGTATGATATGGAATTGGCTAAGAAAAATGAAGAAGACGCCTTAAAACGTGGATCAATGGTTTCTTCTGGAGATAGAAGTGCCAAAATTAGAACCTATAATTACGCACAAGGTAGAGTTACAGACCACAGAATTGGGTTATCTTTATACGATTTACCGAATATTATGAATGGTGATATTCAGAAAATTATTGATGAATTAATGCTGGCAGAAAATACACAAAAACTAAAAGAATTAGGAGACGGAATTTAAAGTACTCATCCTATCAAATAAAAAACCTCGAAAAGTAAATTTTTCGAGGTTTTTTGTTCTTACTATTTCTTAGCACTTCACTAACTAAATCTGCGTTAGATTTCTTCGAAAGGTCGAAATAAAGTATGTCTTTAACTATAATAAATCAAGAATATTCAGAAGTTAATTCATCTACGATTAAACCATCTTCTAAAGTTTGTACTACACCAATAGCAGCTCTTTCTCCTGCTATCATTGCCGCATTTAACGAGCCATTTAACAACTGATCTCCTGCTAAAAATACGGTCGGTTTTAACTTGGTTTCTGTGCTCGAAATTTCATATTGCAGGCTGTTTAATTTTGGTAATGCCCTTTTAATATGATAATGTTTTAACAAATTTACAGCGTCTATATTACAAAACGCTTTTAAGTCTTCGGTTACTTTTAAAATTAAATCTAATTTCGATAAGTTGTGTGCTTTTACCACAGTAACCGAAAGCAATTCTTTTGCTCCTTTTGATGTTGTTGCTACACTTGTATGATAAAAAATATTATTAATCAGTGCTTTTTCATCCGCAATTAAACCAATTAATGGCTTATTGATGACTTTTTTATGGGTTTCAAAATAAAAAGTATCACAACTTTTCCACTCGGTTTCTTGATTTTTTAAATTGGCAATTAAACTACTTGCTTCAGTAGCAATTATGGTCATATCACTTGTAAAACTGTCATTATTTTGTAAAATAATTTCGGTGTCTTTTACCTCTTTTACAGGCGAATCAAAAATAAAAGTGGTGTTTTTTAATTTTGATTTTAGTTGGTTTGGTATTTCTTGAATTCCACCTTTTGGCAAAACGGCTAAACCATCACCAAACATTTTATACACAAACTCAAACATTCTGCTTGAAGTTTCTAAATTCGGTTCTAAAAATATTCCGCTGAAAAAAGCTTTAAAAAAGTCATTGATAATGGCTTCAGAAAAACCAAAATCTTGTAAATAGTCTAAGGTTGTTTTTTCTTCTGCTTTAAAAATTTCAATTACTTTCTTCTTTTTTAAAAGCGTATTTAATTTAAAAATTTTTGTTTTATCAGCAAAAGTACCAATTGAAGCAAAAAGTGTAGGAAATAATAATGAAAAACTACGTAAAGGATCTCCTATAGTTTGCTGTTTACCCTCTTTAAAAATAGTAGCACCAGGCAAAAATTCTTGCAACTCGAGATCAGTATAATTTAAATAATGTTTTGCAGCAGGATAAGAAGTTAGCAACACCTGAAACCCGTGATCTAAAATATAATTATCTACAATATCTGATTTTACACGACCACCAACTGAACTCGAAGCCTCTATAATTGTTGGATGATATCCGTGATTTTCTAGAACCTGAGCCGCAATTAAACCGCTAACTCCTGCACCAATTATATGTATTTTGTAATCTGTTTTTTTCATAAATGAATCATCCAATTTATAAACATAAAGATACTACTTCTCGGCTTTATGATAAAGTTCTTTACAATACAAATAAATTTCGAATTGTAATATGATGAAAATCATACTTTTTAGACTTTGTATTTGTCAAATTTGATGTCAATAAACACCTACCATCATGAAAAAACTAACGCCAATTTCTGCAATAATGAGCACTGATTTAATTACATTAAGTGTTTTTGATTCTTTAGAAGATGCAGAAAAACTATTTAAAAAACATAAAATAAGACATATTCCTATTACCACTGACAACAAAATTGTAGGGATGTTAAGTTATTCTGATTTATTAAGAATTAGCTTTGCAGATGCAACAAACAACGAACAACAAATAGATGCTTTCGTGTATAAAATGTTTACAATAGAGCAAGTAATGGCGAAAAATTTAACAGTAGTTGACCCAAATACGAGCATAAAAGAAGTGGCCAAATTATTTGCCGAAAAAGAGTTTCACGCATTGCCTGTTCTACAAAATAACAACTTAAAAGGCATTGTAACTACCACAGATTTAAATTTATACTTGCTGGCTCAACTAAATTGATAGGAAAGTAATTGTAGTTGTAGTTTTTTATAGTTTATATTTTTTGGGCTTGTCGAAATAATTTAGCCGTCTTCATTTAAAATAATTTCGATAAGCTCATTTTTTCTGCAGAAAAAATGAGCTTTATACAGCTTCTTGCTGTTTTCTTAAATAAGCTATTAAGATCTTTTGAATATCTCTGTTGTCTCTTTTGGGTTGTACATAAAATTGATAATCCTCTGGGTTCGTAAACCCTTCTGCTATACTTTTATCAATAAAACCAAAACCTTGATATATACCTCCTAAAATCAACGCAAAACCAATTTCGGTATCGGTTCTTCCTTGCTCTTTTATCACCCTATTTTCTAAAGATAAGCCAACCGAATCAATCGCTTTACGCACACGCATATTGTAATCTGTCACAGATTCTTTATCACAACAAACGCCTTTACATTCTTTTAACTGATGATGAAAACAGGCGTTAACATTGGTTTGTAAATGACAATATTTTGGACATAAGGTAAACTCTTTGCACAATTTTTCAAGAAAATTTCTACATTCAGTGAGTGAGTAGAAATTGATCATGGAATTCGGCACTAATTTTACTTTATTGAATGCCAAATGAATCACGCCTCTTTGGTCTTCATAAGAAAACAAACCAATGGCTGCCGATTTATTTTTTTGAGCACGATTGTATTTAGGATATTTATTTTTTATTTCTGAAGATTCTAAAAGCAAGGCTAAGATTTCGCTACCTGTTTCTGTGTAAGAAATGTGTGCTGTTTCCATACACATTTCGCGCTCTTTTTTCTTCTTATCGTAAAAATGACTGATAACCCTTTGCTTTATATTATTTGCCTTGCCTACATAAATAATTTCTTTGGCCGCATTCTTAAAATAATATACGCCAAAAGTTTCTGGTAAATTGTCTACTATTTTTTTATCTAAAAGCGGTGGTAAAGTGGCTTGTCTAGAACGTGGATTTAAAAAAGAATTGATAATAAAGCTATCGTCTCTTTCAATTAATCTTCTAAATAATTCTGTGGTTGCCTCAGCATCGCCTTTTGCTCTGTGTCGTCCATTTATGGGTATGTTTTCATAAGCACAAATATTACCCAAACTATACGAACGTAAACCTGGTATAATTTTTCTTGTTAAACGAACGGTACATAATTTTTTTCGTTTAAAATCGAAACCCAAATTTTTGAATTCATCTTTGATAATGTTGTAATCGAAATTGACATTATGGGCTACAAAAATAGCGTCTTTGGTAATTTCTTGAACCTTTCTGGCAATTTCATAAAATTTTGGTGCATAGCGCACCATAGCATTTGTAATACCTGTTAAATTGGTTATAAAAGGCGGTATGTTTTGCTCAGGATTTACTAAGGATGTATATTCATCAACAACCGTTTTTCCATCAAAAATAAAAATAGAAATTTCCGTAATTTTCTGTCCTTTATATCCGTTTCCTGTCGTTTCTATGTCTACAACTGCATACAAATTACCCAACTATTGTTTTTAAATCGGCTATAGTTGCTGTTGGGTCATCACTTTTAAAAACATAACTTCCTGCTACCAAAACGTTTGCACCGGCTTCTATTAAAGCATTTGCATTTTGATTGGTAACACCGCCATCAATTTCTATTTGACAATCAGATTCAGAAAATTCTATTAAATGTTTTAGCTGACTTACTTTTTTGTAGGTATTTTCGATAAACGATTGCCCTCCAAAACCTGGGTTAACACTCATTAAACAAACCAAATCTAAATCTTTAATACTATCTTCTAAAACAGCAATTGGTGTATGCGGATTTAAAGCAACTCCGGCTTTCATTCCTGCTGCTTTTATGGCTTGAATTGTTCTATGTAAATGAGTACAGGCTTCATAATGCACTGTTAAAATAGCTGCTCCCAAATCTGCAAAAGTTTGTATGTATCTGTCTGGATCTACAATCATTAAGTGCACATCAATAGTTTTAGTGGCATGTTTGGTAATTGCTTTTAAAACGGGCATACCAAAAGAAATATTAGGTACAAAAACACCATCCATAATATCGATATGAAACCAATCTGCTTCGCTATTGTTTACCATTTCGATGTCTCTTTGTAAGTTGGCAAAATCTGCCGCTAAAATTGAAGGTGCAATTAAATTACTCATTAGGTTTTTTTATTTTTCTACAAAGATAAATAATTACTTTATGCAATTATTGGTATTATCAACTTTACTAATCCTTAAAAAAATAGTTTGTCCTAAATTGTAAGTATTTGTAAATGTTTCAATTTGCTTATCAACTTTTAAAAAATTAACTTCGCTACATAAAAATATACCCTGAATTGAGTTCTATGACCACACAATACGAAAATGCACTGCGTCAATTAATTATTGATATTCTTGGTGATGCTGATAAAAGTGATTACAATATTTCTAATGAAATATCTGATAAATGGTTTGCAAAAAGAACCATTGAGCAAAAGAAAAACGATGGTTTTTTATTTGAAAAGCGTATCATCTTTTATGCTGATTTTGATGATTTAGGATTGATCATCGACACAAACTGGGAGCATTTTTTACCTGTTTTAAAAGACAAAAAACGATTTCAAGTTTTTTTTAAGGAAGTAGCGCAATTTAAAAATGCCATAAAAAACGGAAATACCTTGATTAAGAGTCAAGAGAATTTACTTTCTGGAATTACAATGGATTTAAAAAATGGAATTACCATTTACAACAATAAGAAAAATTTAGTGGATGATTATTTTATATCTATCCAAAAAATCTCAGATAATTTAGGAACATCTTGGACGAAATCGAATTCTGAAGCACAAAGAAATCCAATACTTAAAGTAGGTGATACTTATGAATTATTGGTTGAGGCCAACGACCCAAAAGATCGTAAAATAGAATATCAATTGGTGCATTTTTCTGGACAATTAAAACTTAATCAAAACTCCAATCGTTTTAATTTTAAGATTGATAAAAACTTAATTGGGCAAAACACAATGCTCATTATCAAAGCCTTTACCAAAGAATCTGATTATAAAAATGAAAGTATCCGAAAGATTTATTTGACGGTATTACCTGAGTAAATCTACCTCCTCTTTTTAGGCGCTCTACTCACTTTCTTTTTTCTTCTATTAAATGGAATGGCATCATCAAACGTGTGTTGTGCTGTTTTGTGCGCTGTTTTGTTCTTTTTCCAAGAATTGTTTTCTGGCAATAATACTTTTAACAAGTCTTGCCTACCTACTTTATTCAGCGTGTTTTTAATCCAATCTTTATTCTCTTTTTTGTACCAAAAGAAAAATTTATGTTGTTCTTCTTTCTCCTTTTTGGTTTTCGGAGTTTTAGTCGGTTTTAAGGTATACGGATGATAACCTGAATAATAAATTACTGTAGCAACCGTCATTGGGGTTGGCGTAAAACCTTGAACTTGCTCTAACTGAAAGCCCATATTTTTAGTTTCAGCAGCCAAATTAGCCATATCTTCTACTTCACTTGCTGGGTGGCTAGATATAAAATAAGGAATCAATTGTAAGTTTAATTTCTTCTTGATATTTATGCTATCAAAACGTTCTTTAAACTTATGAAAATAACTAAAAGAAGGCTTACGCATCAACTTTAAAACGGGGTCAGAAGTGTGCTCTGGAGCTACTTTTAATCGTCCAGAAACGTGATTTGTCATTACTTCTTCTGTATACGCATCCAATTCTTTTGGGTCTGCATTTTTATTGAATTCTGGCACCAACATATCATGTCGAATACCACTACCAATAAACGATTTTTTTACCTTCGGATGTTTATCAACAGCCTGATACAATTCTGTTAACGGCTTGTGTGAGGTATCTAAATTAGAGCAAATTACAGGCGATATGCAAGAAGGTGCAACACATTTATCACATATAGCTTGTACTTTTCCTTTCATCTGATACATNTTTGCAGAAGGGCCACCAATATCAGACAAATAGCCNTTAAAATCNGGCATATTGGCTACTTTATCNACTTCTTTTAAAATAGACTCTTGACTTCTGCTGGCAATAAATTTACCTTGATGCGCAGAAATGGTACAGAAACTACAGCCTCCAAAACATCCTCTGTGAATGTTTATGGAAAATTTTATCATTTCGAAAGCAGGAATTGGCCCTCTTTTATCATATTTTGGATGAGGCAATCTTGTATATGGCAAATCGAAAGAACCGTCAATTTCTTTTTCTGTCATTGTTGGAAAAGGCGGATTGATCACCAACGTTCTTCCTTCCACTTCTTGTAGAATCCGTCTTGCTTTTAATTTGTTAGATTCTTGTTCTATCACCTTAAAATTAGAAGCAAATGTTTTTTTATCTTTTAAACACGCTTCGTGAGAATTAATCGTTACATCTTCCCAATCTTTAACTACAGGAATTTTTTCTTTCTTTTGATCGATTAAAACAGCCGTTTGTTTGATGTTTTTTAAGCTCGAAAATGGTACTCCTTTTTGCAGTAAGGTTACAATTTCGCGCAAAGGTTGTTCGCCCATTCCATACACCAACATATCTGCTTTAGACGTTTCTAAGATGGTTGGAAACAATTTATCTGCCCAATAATCGTAATGCGTTACTCTTCGCAAAGAAGCTTCAATTCCGCCAATTAAAACAGGTACATCTGGGAATTTTTCTTTTAAGATTTTAGAATATACAGACGTTGCATAATCGGGCCTAAAACCTTTGTCGCCATTAGGTGTGTAGGCATCTTTATCGCGTCTTTTTTTACTGGCTGTATAATTAGAAACCATAGGATCCATACAACCTCCAGTACACCCAAAAAACAAACGTGGTTTTCCTAATTTCTCGAAATCCTGTAAATTATCATTCACATTGGGTTGTGGCACAATGGCTACGCGCAAACCATAACTTTCTAAAATTCGGCCAATAACCGCTGGCCCAAATGATGGATGATCTACATACGCATCTCCGCTAAATAGAATAACATCCAATTCATCCCAACCACGTATTTTAACTTCTCTGTTTGTAGTTGGTAACCAATCTGTTAATTGATGTTTTTTAGTTTCNTGCATAGTTTGCAAAAATAAGTGATTTAAAATTGATNNCAANANGCTTTTATTGATAAATTCNANCGCTGCCAAAGTTTTGTTAAATACATTGAATAGCTAAGTAAAATCTAATATTTTTGTGGGAATTTATATTTAAATGATGAAAAAAATAATAATCGCTGCAATTACAATTGCATTTTTAGGCAGTTGTGCCACGTCTAATATTGCTAAAAAGGACACGACCATTCAAGTTATAATGGACTTGAATACTGTTGTTGATGATAAAGTAAAGGTTGAAATAAACCCAGGAAAATTTAACCAAACTTCTGTAGTATATCAAATTCCGGCTATTGTACCCGGAACCTATGCTATGAGTAATTATGGACAATTTGCATCTGATATTAAAGCCTTTGATTATGATGGAAATGAACTTGTTGTTAGCAAATTAGATCCGAATTCATGGCAGATTAATGATGCAAAAAAATTGGATAAAATATCTTATTGGGTAGATGACACTTTCGATTCTGAAGCAAAACACGGCATTTATGTCATGGCAGGTACAAATATTGAAGAAGGAAAAAACTTCTTTTTAAACTTACCTGGTTTTGTTGGCTATTTTAAAGGGATGAAAGAAACGCCTTACAATCTAACGATTTCACATCCAGCAGATTTATATGAAACTTCATCACTTATCAACAAAAACACAACGAAAGAAGATAACACAAAAGATGTGTTTTATGCTTCCAGATATGATGAAATTTCGGACAATCCAATTATGTACGCGCCATTAAATATCGTTAATTTTACCGTAAATGGTGTTGAAGTTTCTTTAGCGTTGTACTCGCCAAATAATGTACATTCGGCTAAAGATTTGGAAGCCGATTTAAAGAAAATGGTAGAAGCACAAACCAATTTTTTAGAAGGTTTTAAAACTACAAATGAATACAATATTTTAGTGTACTTATTCGACCCAAAAGTTTACAATTGGCAAAGTTTTGGTGCTTTAGAGCATTTATCTTCTACAACGGTGGTTTTTCCGGAAACGTATTCAAAAGAGCAATTGGCAAACGGAATGATAAATGGCACTGTTTCTCACGAGTTTTTTCATATTGTAACGCCTTTATCTGTGCACTCAGAAGAGATTCATTCTTTCGATTTTAATACACCAAATATGTCGAAACATTTATGGATGTATGAGGGAATTACAGAGTATTTTGCAAATCTTTTTCAAGTAAATCAAG
>P_2C_Liq_3_UnCtyDRAFT_100654_pt1 | contig 9884 bp, 8 predicted proteins | sample Pon2CUnioCityCA_3_FD_9720 | JGI IMG/M metagenome (IMG submission 9720)
CGTTGCTGTGGTTGGTGGATCGCGATCCCCAGGCCGTCGACAGCGCCCGCCAACGCCACGGGGATGATCCGCGCTGCCGGATACTGCAAGCCAACTTCGCCGATTTGGGCGCCGAACTGCGTGCTGCCGGCCTGGCCGGTCGGGTCTCGGGGATCCTGCTGGATCTGGGTGTGTCGTCGCCCCAGCTTGATCAGGCCGAGCGCGGCTTCAGCTTTATGCGCGAAGGACCACTCGATATGCGCATGGACAACGGCAGTGGCGAGACCGCGGTCGAATGGCTTGAGCGAGTCGATGCCGGCACCCTGGTGCGCGTGCTCAAGGAGTATGGCGAAGAACGCTACGCCCGTCGCATTGCAACGGCGATTGTGGCCGCACGGGATGCCGCCGAGCTGCCACAGACCACCACTGGATTGGCACGGCTGATCACTGAGGCGGTGCCTCGGCCGGAGCCGGGACGCCATCCGGCCACGCGCAGTTTTCAGGCAATCCGCATTCACCTCAATGGCGAACTGGAATCACTCAGCCGGCTGCTCGATGACATCTGCGAGCTGCTGGAGCCGGGCGGTCGGCTGGTGGTGATCAGCTTTCACTCCCTCGAGGATCGGCGCGTGAAGCGCTTTATGGCGCGCAACAGTCAGGTCGGCGATCTGCCCCCGGGGGCCGGAATCGTGCCACCGGAAAAGCGCCCCGGCCTGCGCCGCGTCGGTCGGGCCCATCGGCCCGCCGAAGCCGAGGTGCGATGCAACCCTCGCGCGCGCAGCGCCACCCTCCGTATTGCGGAGCGGTTGCCATGAAAAGGCCGGTCCTGATGCTGCTGGTGCTGGGCGTGCTGGCCGTGGGTTCGGCGGTTGCCGTGGTGGAGGTGCGCCACGAAACCCGCAGCCTGTTCGTCACCCTCGAGTCATTGCGCGACGACCGGGATCGACTCAACACCTCGTGGCGGCAACTGCAGCTTGAGCAGGGCGCCCTTGCGATGCAGTCCCGAGTCGAGCGGATCGCCCGTGAGTCCATTGGGCTCGAGGCGATTGACCCGGAAAACACGACACTGATCCGACTCGATCCCCGGGGTGAGCGACAATGACCCGGCGCAAGACCCGCTCCGTGACACCGCCGGCATGGCGTCGGGTGCTGGTGCTGGTCTTGCTACTGGCGCTGCCGGTGGTGTTGATGGCGCGGGCCGTATCGCTGCAGCTGATTGAAGGGGCGTTCCTGCAGGGACAGGGCGAGCAGCGCCATGTGCGGGTGGAGTCATTGCCGGCACATCGCGGCACGATCCACGATCGACAGGGTCAGCCGTTGGCCATCAGCGCACCGGTGGACTCGGTCTGGGCGGATCCGCGGGTGACGACGCAAAAGGCTTCGGAGCAGGATCTGGCGGCGTTGGCCCGGGTGCTCGACATCGACCCGGCCAGACTGCGAGCGGACCTGGAAAAGCGTCGCGAGCGGGCCTTTTTCTACCTCGAGCGCCATGTCAGTCCAGATCTCGCCGCCCGGGTGACGACACTGGATGTTCCCGGCGTTGCCCTGCAGCGTGAGTACCGCCGGTTTTATCCGACCGGCGAAGTAAGCGGCCATGTGCTCGGCTTTACCAACATCGACGACCACGGCCAGGAGGGCATCGAGCGCGTTTATGACGACTGGCTGTCGGGTGAGCCGGGTGCGAAGCGTGTGTTGCGCGACCGCCATGGCCGCACCATCGAGGATGTCGAGCGACTGCGTGAGCCCGATGCCGGGCATGACCTGACGCTGACCCTCGACAAGCGGCTGCAGTACGTCGCTTACCGCGAGCTCAAGGCCGCCGTCGAGCGGCATCAGGCCGCCAGCGGCTCCATTGTGTTGATGGACGCGGACAGTGGCGACATCCTGGCCATGGCCAATCAGCCTTCCTTCAACCCCAATCGCCGGTCGGAAATGACCGGCGAGCGTTACCGAAACCGTGCCGTCACGGACAGCTATGAACCCGGCTCGGTGATGAAGCCGTTCACAGTGCTGGCCGCGCTTCGAAGTGGCCGCTACAGCCCCGAGACCGCCGTTGAGACCGCGCCCGGTGTGATGCGGGTCGGCGGCCATCAGGTGCGTGACGTTCGCAACTTCGGTGAGCTCACGGTCGCCGGCGTGCTGCGTAAGTCCAGCAACGTCGGCGCCGCACGAATGGCCCTGTCCCTTGATTCGGGGAAGGTCTGGGAGACGTTCAACAGCCTCGGCATGGGTGAGCCCAGTGGTCTGAGCTTTCCCGGTGATACCGCCGGCAGGCTTTCTTCCATGCCATCGGAGCGCCCCATCGAACGCGCCACGCTTGCCTTTGGCTACGGCCTGTCGGTGAGTAATCTGCAGCTGGCGAGGGCCTACTCGGCCATCGCCTCCGGGGGGGAGCTGCCCACGCCGGGGCTCATAACGGACGGGCGGCGGCCGGACCCCGAGCGGGTGATGAGCACTCGGCGTGCAACGCAGCTGCGCGACATGCTGACCGCGGTGACCCGGTCGGGAGGAACGGCGACGCAGGCGGCGATTCCTGGATATCAGGTCGCCGGTAAGACCGGTACCAGCCGCAAGGCCGTGGCCGGCGGTTATGCCGAGGACCGCTATATATCCACCTTTGCCGGGATGGCACCGGCCACCGACCCGCGCTTTGTGGCGGTGGTGACGATCAATGAGCCGCAGGGCGACGCCTACTATGCGGGCCCTGTGGCGGGGCCGGTGTTTCGGGCAGTAATGGGTGACGCCCTGCGCCTGTATAACGTCATGCCTGATGCCGCCCTTGACCGGCCGGGCCTGACCGTTGCCGGGGGAGAGGCGCCATGAGCCGGATCTGGTCCGCCGAAGCGTTGCTCGCCCCCTGGCTGGTTGACGCGCGGCTGAGCGGGGTTCGCGTGGCGGACATCGGGCTTGATGCCCGCCGACTCGCGCCACACGGGCTGTTCCTGGCGCTGGCCGGGCACCAGGCCCATGGCCTGGATTATCTCGATCAGGCGCTTGCGGCCGGGGCCAGCGTGGTGCTCTATGAGCCCGCGGCCGGGCGGGACGAGCGCGCCATTGCCGAGCGCTGCGCGGCCGCGGGCGTTGTCGCCGTTGCCCGGGCCGGTGTCGGTGCGTTGGCCAGTGCCATCGCCGGGCGGTTCTACAACGAGCCATCCCGGGCCATGACGGTGATTGCGGTCACGGGTACGGATGGTAAGACCTCGGTGTCCCACTACATCGCGCAAATGGCCGAGGATCTGCATGGACCGGCCGCTGTGATGGGGACCGTGGGTTGGGGCCGACCGGGCCAGCTCCGGACCTCGACGCAGACCACCGCGGATCCGGTCAGTGTCCAGGCCCGCCTGGCGGCGCTACGCGACGAGGGCATGGCCTGCGTGGCGATGGAAGTTTCCTCGCANGCCCTCGCACAGCATCGCGTGGATGGCGTGACGTTTGCCACCGCGGTGCTCACGCACGTGGGGCGTGATCATCTTGACTATCACGGCTCAGCGGCCGCCTATCGCGCCGCCAAACGCCGTCTGTTCGCCTGGCCGGGGCTGCGCCGCCAGGTGCTCAACGGGGATGATGCCGTGGGCGCGGATCTGGCCGCACACCCGCTCTCTGACGCCACGCCGATTCTCTACGGTTACACCGCGGCGGCCACACTGCGTCTATCGCAGCTCGAGCGTCGGGCCGAAGGCCTCGAGCTGGCCATTGATTATGACGGCCAACAGTACACCGCCCGTCTGCCGCTGATGGGCGATTTTAATGCCCTCAATGCGCTCGCGGCGCTGGGGGCAGTGATCGAGCCTGCCAGGATGGAGTCGGCGCTGACAGCGCTGGGGCGGTTGCAACCGGTGCCGGGTCGGATGGAACGGTTCACTGCCGATGGCGGCCCGCTGGTCATTGTCGATTATGCCCATACCGCCGGCGCCCTCGCGGCGGCGCTCGAAGCCCTCAGACCGCATGTTGGCGGCCGGCTCTGGGTGGTCTTTGGCTGCGGCGGCGATCGTGACACCGGCAAGCGGCCCTTGATGGGAGCGGCGGCCGGCCAGCATGCCGACGCCATCGTTCTGACCAGTGACAACCCCCGGTCCGAGTCGCCGACGGCGATCCTCGAGGCGGTGCGTGCCGGCTGTGCAAGCCATGGGGACTGTCGGGTCATCGAAGATCGCGCCCGTGCCATCACCACCGCCATCGACCAGGCCGGCCCGGCCGACGCCGTGCTGATCGCCGGCAAGGGCCATGAGACCGAGCAGCGGGTCGGCGCCACGGCCCATGCATTCAGTGATCGCGACTGCGTGACCGGCGTGCTGGCGCGGAGGGCAGGCTGATGGAAGCGGTTCGGCTGCTGTCACTGGTCACCGAGCTCGGAGGCGAGTCGCGTGGCGGCGAGGTGTCCGTCACCGGTGTCGCCATTGATTCGCGGCGCGTCAAACCCGGGGATCTTTTTGTCGCGCTGCGCGGCGAACGTATCGACGGGCATGATTGCATTGATGCCGCGGCCCGTGCCGGAGCGGCGGCTGCCGTGGTCAATCACTACACCGACTCGACGCTGCCGCAATGGCGGGTCGACAACCCGCAACTTGTGCTCATTGAACTGGCCTGCCGCGCCCGCTCGGCGAGTCGCGCCCGGGTGGTGGGTGTGACCGGCAGCAATGGCAAGACGACAGTCAAGGAAATGCTCGCCGCCATCCTCGGGCGCTGTGGCACCACCCGGGCTACCGCCGGCAATCTGAATAACGAGCTGGGGGTGCCGCTGACGCTCTGTGGCATCGACCCGGACGACCACTTCGCCATCGTCGAGATGGGCTGTGGCAAGCCCGGTGACATCGCGCTGCTGGCGAGCTGGGCGCGTCCCTGGGTGGGCGTGGTGACACATGCCGGTCCCGCGCACCTGCAGGGCTTTGGCAGCGTTGCGGCGGTGGCCGACTGCAAGGGCGAATTGTTTGAGGAACTGCCCGCCAAGGGCTACGCCATCATCAATGCCGACGACCCGCATGCTGCGGTCTGGGAGCAAAAGGCGGCGCATTGTCACATCAAGCGCTTCAGCCTTGACGGCCACCCCGCCGAGGTTACTGGCGTCGAACGGGCCGACGGTCGGCTCGAGATTCGCTTCGAGGATGCCGCCATCACCGTGGCAGTGCCCCTGCCCGGGCGTCANAACCGAGCCAATGCACTGGCCGCCGCCGCGGCCGCCCGCGCCGCCGGGGCCAGCCTCGAGGCGATCACCGATGGCCTCATGGCAGTTGCCCCCGTCGCCGGGCGACTTCAGTATCGCGACGGCCTGGGGTCGATGACGCTGGTGGATGACAGCTACAACGCCAACCCGGCCTCGCTCACGGCGGCGCTCGAGACACTGACCGCAACCGACACGCCCCTCTGGCTGGTTCTGGGCGACATGGCGGAGCTGGGCGATGCGGGCCCGGCGCTGCATCAACGCGCCGGTGAGCAGGCCCGGGAGCGGGGGGTTGAGCGGTTGTTTGCCACCGGTGCCCTTGCCGCCTACGCGGCCGAGGGATTCGGCGCTGGCGGCGCCTGGTTTGCGAGCCGCGGTGAACTGGTGGATGCGGTCAAGACCGCAGCCCGTCCGGGCATCAACGTGCTCATCAAGGGATCGCGCTCGGCGGCAATGGACGAGGTGGTGACCGCTCTGGCGATCGGTGGGCCGGGGGAGGGACGCGCATGCTCCTGATGCTCGCCGAACAGCTGGAGGCCTACTACAGCGCGTTCAATGTCTTTCAGTACCTGACCTTTCGGGCCATCCTCGGCACGCTGACCGCGCTGGGTATCGGCCTGCTGGTTGGGCCCTGGCTGATTGCCCGGCTGGAGCGCCATCAGGTGGGTCAGCATGTCCGTACCGAGGGTCCGGTCAGTCATTATTCCAAGGCCGGCACGCCCACCATGGGGGGTGCCCTCATGCTGGTGGGGATTGGCGTGGCGACCCTCCTGTGGGGGGATCTGACCAATCGCTTCGTCTGGCTTGTGCTGCTCACCACTCTGACCTTTGGAGCAATCGGCGGCACCGACGACTGGTTGAAGCTCACCCGCGGCAGCAGTGAAGGGCTGAGCGCCCGCTCCAAGCTGCTGCTGCAGAGCATTGCGGCCCTGATTGCCGGCGCGGTGCTGTTCGCGACGGCGTCCTCCCCCGTTCAGACCACGCTGATCCTGCCCTTTCTCAAGGATGTGGCGATCCCCCTGGGCATCCTGCTGATTCCGCTGACGTGGCTGGTGGTGGTGGGCGCCTCGAATGCGGTCAACCTCACCGACGGGCTGGATGGCCTCGCCATCATGCCCACGGTGCTGGTGGGCGGTGCCCTGGGGATCTTTGCCTACGCCAGCGGCAATGTGAATTTTGCCGATTATCTGGCGATCCCCTACGTGGCCGGGGCGGGTGAGTTGACGGTTTTCGTCGGCGCACTGGTGGGGGCTGGACTGGCGTTTCTATGGTTCAACACCTACCCCGCGCAGGTCTTTATGGGGGATGTCGGGTCGCTGGCGATGGGCGCCGCGCTGGGCATGATCGCCATGGTGGTCCGGCAGGAGCTGGTGCTGTTCATCATGGGGGGCGTGTTTGTCGCCGAGACGGTCTCGGTGATGATCCAGGTGCTCTGGTTCAAGCGCACGGGGCGACGGATTTTTCGCATGGCGCCACTCCATCACCACTTCGAGCTCAAGGGTTGGCCCGAACCGCGGGTCATCGTGCGGTTCTGGATTGTCTCGGTGGTGCTGGTGCTCATCGGTCTGGCCACGTTGAAGCTGCGATGAGGGACGAGGCGCGCATGCACACCCGCATCGAATGGGATCAGGTGATTGTCGGCCTGGGCGAGTCCGGCCACGCGGCGGCCTGCCATCTGGCCGCCGCCGGTCACCGGGTCGCGGTCATGGACACCCGCAGCCAGCCGCCCCGGGCTGATGCCCTGCAAGCGCGCCATCCGGATGTTCCGGTCATTATCGGCGATCTGGACGATCGGCTGCTGGCCAGCGCCGCTGAAATCGTCCTCAGCCCCGGCGTTGATCCGCGCCATCCCGCCTTGCGGGCGGCGCAGGGACGCGGGCAGCCGATCATCGGCGAGATCGAGCTGTTCGCACGGGCCGTCACCGCCCCGGTGATCGCGATTACCGGCTCCAANGGCAAGACCACCGTTACCCGCATGGTCGCGGCGATGGCCGAGCAGGCCGGGATCGACGTCGCCGCCGGTGGCAATCTTGGCCCCGCCGCGCTGACACTGCTGGCCCGCCATCCGCGCGCCGAGCTGTTTGTCCTCGAACTGTCCAGTTTTCAGCTCGAGACTACGGTATCGCTGCAGCCCCGGGTGGCCGCGGTCCTCAACCTGAGTCCCGATCACCTTGACCGCTACGACGATATGACTGCCTATGCCGCGGCCAAGGCTCGAGTCTACCGGCATGCCGATCAGGCGGTTATCAACGCCGACGACCCCTGGGTGCGGGATATGGCCGGCGACGGCGCAGCCGTCCACTGGTTCGGCGACACGGCGGTGCCGGCGTCGGCCTGGCGAATCGGCCAGCACAACGCCGGGCGTCGGCCTGGCGAATCGGCCAGCACAACGCCGAGACCTGGCTCATGGCGGGTGCGACCCCCGTCATGCCGCGCGCCGACCTCGCCCTGCCGGGTCGTCACAATGCATTGAACGCGCTGGCAGCGCTTGCCATTGGCGACGCCGCCGGGCTTGATCGCGACGCGATGGTGACTGCCCTCGGCGCATTCCGCTCCCTGCCGCACCGCACCGAGCCCCTTGGCTGGCGGGACGGCCGGCAGTGGGTGAACGACTCCAAGGCGACCAACGTGGCCTCAACCATCGCCGCCATCCGTGGCATGGAAGCGCCGCTGGTGCTCATTGCCGGTGGCGATGGAAAAGGTCAGTCCTTTGCCGCCCTGGGCGCGGCACTGGCCGGCACGGGTCGCGCGGCCGTCGTCTTCGGCCGCGATGCAGCCGCTCTTGCCGAGGCCCTCGCCGGGCATGTCAGCGTGACCGCGGTTAGCGATCTGGATGCGGCACTGCAGGCGGCGCGGCGTCTATCCCGACCCGGCGACGTGATCCTCCTGTCGCCGGCCTGTGCCAGTCTGGACCAGTTCATCGACTACCGGGCGCGGGGCGAGCACTTTCGCCGTCGGGTGGAGGCGATGCCCCATGACTGAGCGCCTCTCACTGTCAATGCTGACCGCCCCCTTTTCAGGGCGGACCCTGGGCGTCGGCGAACTCGACCGCCCGCTGCTGGTGGCAATTCTCGTGCTGGCCGCGCTGGGGCTGGTGATGATGGCCTCGGCCTCGGTGGCGATTGGTGAGGAAGCCAACGATGCGGCCACGCATTTTCTCCAGCGCCAGGCGGCATTCCTGGGACTGGGCATGCTCGCCTTCGCGGTCTGCCTGCGTATCCCGCTGGCATGGGTGCAGGCCCTGTCCGCGCCATTGCTGGTGCTGTCCTTTGCGCTGCTGATCGCCGTGCTCATCCCGGGGGTTGGGCGCGAGGTGAATGGCGCGACCCGCTGGATCCCGCTGGGACCGGTCAACCTGCAGGTCTCGGAATTCATCCGGCTGTTTGTGCTCATCTACTTTGCGGCTCTGCTCGCGCGTCAGGGCGAGCGGGTGCGGACATCCGCCGCGCCGATACTGCCGGTGGCTGTGGTGATGCTGGCCGTGGGCGGACTACTGCTTGCGCAACCCGATTTCGGTGCCCTGGCCGTGCTGGCGGCCACGGTTGGCGGTGTGCTGTTCATTGCCGGCGTGCCGCTGCTGATCTTTCTGGCGCTGCTCAGCGTCGCCGGGGTCGCGGGAGCGGCGCTGATCATCGCCGAGCCCTATCGGCTGGATCGCTTTACGGCGTTTACTGATCCGTGGGCGGATCCGTTTGCCAGCGGTTTCCAGCTCACCCAGTCGCTGATTGCGGTGGGCCGCGGCGAGTGGCTGGGAGTGGGTCTGGGGAACAGCGTCCAGAAGCTTTTCTATCTGCCCGAGGCCCATACCGACTTTGTCTTTGCAGTGATGGCCGAAGAGCTGGGCGTTGTCGGTATGGCCGTCGCCATCGGCCTGTACAGCTTTGTCGTCTGGCGCGGTTGCGGGATTGGTGCAGCCAGTCTGCGCAGCGGGCGGCTGTTCGCCGGCCTGCTGGCCTACGGGGTTTCGATCGCATTCGGGCTGCAGGCCTTTGTGAACATGGGCGTCAATCTGGGGCTGTTGCCCACCAAGGGCCTGACGCTGCCCTTGATGAGCTACGGCGGCAGCAGTCTGGTGGTAACCGCGCTGGCATTGGGTCTGCTGATGCGCGCCGATCTTGAATGCCGGCGCGCCGGCCGGGCGGCCAGTCAGCGGCCGCGGCGGGGGGCGGCATGACAGGGCGACCCATCCTGATTATCGCCGGGGGCACCGGCGGGCATGTCTTTCCGGCGCTGGCCGTGGCAGAAGTGCTGGATCGGCAGTCGACGCCGGTGATCTGGCTCGGAACACCGCTCGGGCTCGAGGCCCGTGTCGTCCCGCAGGCCGGTATCCCCCTCGAGACAGTCACCGTGCGGGGTCTGCGCGGGAACGGTTGGGCGGGCTGGCTGAAAGCGCCTTGGATGGTGGCACGCGCGGTGCTGCAAACGCTCTCGGTGCTGCGTCGGCACCGGCCGCGTGCAGTGCTGGGAATGGGCGGCTATGTGGCCGGACCGGGGGGCATCGCGGCATGGCTCAAGGGGGTCCCGCTGATCATTCACGAACAGAATGCGATTGCCGGGCTGACCAATCGGCTGCTCTCGCGACTGGCCACCCGGGTGTTGACGGGACTGGGTGCGCACTTCCCCGGTGATCGGGGGACGACTTTTACCGGCAACCCGGTACGCGGCGCGATCACCGCGCTTGCCGAGGCCGACCCGGCGCCGCCCCCGTCGCGTGTGCGTCTTCTGGTGATCGGTGGCAGCCTGGGGG
>P_2C_Liq_3_UnCtyDRAFT_100655_pt1 | contig 9882 bp, 11 predicted proteins | sample Pon2CUnioCityCA_3_FD_9720 | JGI IMG/M metagenome (IMG submission 9720)
AAACCCCGCCTCAAGCGCCGCGCCTTCAGGCCGCCCGACAAGGCTCAACGCTTTTGTGGCTGGCAAAGCATTACGACCGCCCATGTGGTCATACAGAAACAGCCCCAGACGGATCATCCAGTCGGGCCGCCGCCCCTTCATCCATGGCATAAACCGCGCCAATAGCCTTGACGCGGGCGTCTCTGCGTCAAACCGCATCTCTTTATTGAGCGGCAACACAAAACGCATTGGCCAACTGATATGAGGCATCATACCAAGCAAGACTTCGCGCTCCTTCAGAGCCTCTCTCACAAGGCGAAACTCAAAATACTCCAGATAGCGCAACCCGCCATGAAAAAGCTTGGTCGAGGCCGAGGATGTGCCCGAGGCCAGATCATTTTGTTCCACAAGCGTCACAGAGAGCCCGCGCCCCGCCGCATCACGGGCAATACCACAGCCGTTCACCCCACCGCCAATTATGAAGATATCCCTGATCTCGCCTGACATATTGCTCACCTCGCCCTTTTGTTATGAACGCCCTCACACCAAAAGAAAACCAGTAGAAAAACTGACGAAGCATCCCATCCTGATCAATTATCCCAATAATGCTCACGAAACGGTCCGTTTTCGCCACATTTTAGCATCACGTTAAGCCTTATCGGCTTGGGTGTGGGGCTATAGCTGTGAGGACTTCGCCTTTGAAACGCGCTTCTAGCCTGCCACGACACGCCCGCCTGTTTGAGCTGATCCGTCAGCAAAATCTGGCGTTGGCTGCACGCCCGAAATCACAACAAAAATCTTGTGACACGTCAGACGCCCAGAGGCTTATTGTCCTCGCCCACAAAACTTTGCGGCCCCCTCAGAGCACTATCCTCTAAAGCCCGTCGCAATCACAAATTTCTCAGAGCTGTCAGAGCGCGAGCTTGGCGGCTTCACGTTGACAACTTTGGTGAACTTTTGCTTCAAAAGTTTCTGCAGCTCGCCCTCAGCGCCCCCAGCCAAGACTTTGGCCACAAAGGTTCCGCCCTCTTCAAGAACATCAAAGGCAAAATAAGCCGCCGCTTCACAGAGCGAGATAATACGGAGGTGGTCGGTTTGCTTATGCCCTGAGCTGGAGGCCGCCATATCGGACATGACAACATCAGCCTTGCCCCCAAGCCATTCCTTGACCTGATCATCCGCCCCGTCATCCATAAAATCAAGCTGGTGAATCTCACAGCCCACAATCGGCTCGACAACTTGCAAGTCAACGCCAAGAAGCGTGCCAACAGGCCCTGCTTTTTCGCCAAGCGCATTTACCCGTGGCACAGCCACTTGCAGCCAGCCCCCTGGCGCACAGCCAAGGTCAACGACCCGCGCCCCGGGCACCAGAAAGCCAAACTTGTCATCCAGCTCCATGATCTTGAACGCAGCGCGCCCGCGATAGCCCTCGGCCTGCGCGCGCTTAACATAGGGGTCGTTGAGCTGTCGCTGAAGCCAGCGCGTAGAAGAGCTTCGCCGCCCGCGCGCTGTCTTGACCTTGACTTTCAGTTCGCGTTGCCCGCGCCCCGAAGTGTTTTTTCCATCTGGTTTTTTTGCCATGATCTCGCTCTAGCCTAAAACAGGCCGTCCTCCAAGACGCCATCCGCACTCATCTGCGCATAGAGCAACCCCTCGCGCAGACCACGGTCTGCCACGCTCAGGCGATCCGTCGGCCAACAGCGTAGCAATGCCTGTAAAATAGCACTCCCCGACATAATCAGTGCCTGACGGTCCTGCCCGATCCGTGGATCAAGCCTGCGCCCCTCAGGCCCAAGAGCCAGATAATCGCGGATCACCTTATCAATCTCTTCAGAGCTCATGCGCAGCCCGTCTACTTTCGTGCGGTCATAGCGCTTGAGCCCCAAATGACTTGCCGCCACAGTCGTGACTGTGCCCGACGTGCCGACAATCTGAAACCGCTCGCGTTGCTGAACCCCTTGATAAGGCGTAAAATCAGCAAGATTTTCCTCAAAATACCAGCTCATAAGAGCAAACCGCGCCGCATCATCTTCGACATCGTCAAACTGGTCTTTCAACGTCGCAACACCCAAAGGTACAGAAATCCAGTCGACCACCTTTGCCATCGGCTCATTGCCTTCTTGGTGGCTAAAGCCGCGATGCATCCTCATAATCGCCTTGGCCCGATGTTTCTTGGGCACCTCGGACAAATCGATCCAAACAAGCTCGGTGGAGCCGCCGCCGATATCAACAACCAAAAGCTGCTCTGTTTTGGGGCTCACCAAAGGCGCACAGGAAATAACCGCCAGCCGCGCCTCTTCCTCGGCAGGGATGATATCCAGAACAAGCCCCGTCTCGCGCTTGATCTTGGCCAGAAACTCGGCCGAATTCTGAGCGCGCCGACAGGCTTCTGTCGCCACAAGCCGCATTTTGCGCACTTTGTGACGCTTCAACTTCTGCTGACAGGTCTTCAACGCCTGTATCGTGCGCTGCATAGAGCTGCGCGAAAGCTTGCCGGTGCCCTCAAGGCCAAGGCCAAGCTGCACAGACTTAGAATAGCTATCAACCACATGAAACTGACTGCCCGACGGTCGGGCAATCAACATACGGCAACTGTTCGTGCCCAGATCCAGCGCCGCATAGAGCGGCCCTGGTTCAGGCGGTTTCGGCGCGGGGCTCTCAACCGTTTTATAGGGAGCGCCCGCACCTTTGGGACGCTTGGGCGTCATTGTAACGCCCTCCATTTCGTGTTGCTTTCAAACTATGCTGCGCACCAAACTTCTGCAAGGGATATCGAAGATCATAGAGCTCCCATTTTTGAACCGCACTGCGCCAACACATCCTCATTAAGACCATGAAGATTTTTCAAGGCGGCCAAAGCGGCGGCCCTGTTCATTTTTGTCGTGAAATCTGCGCAAGGTCGCTCAAATGCGCCGCGAAGTCGAAAACGAGCGCTGCGGCGCGGCTCGCGTCCTTTAGACCTGATCATCAAAGAGGAAAGGGAATCATCCATGCCCGACGTTACAATTGTTTATTGGCGCGACATTCCGGCTCAAGTCATCGTTGGCAAAGGCCGTCGTGGCTCCAAAGCGCCCTTGCCTGAACGGTTTGAGCAGGCAATCGACCGCGCCGCCATGAAGATCGGCGCAGAAGACAGTGACGCCTACATGGCCGAATGGCGCAAGGCTGAGCCCTTCACAGTCGAAGGCGAGCCAGACGAGATCGCCGCGGCGGAAGCCGCGCGCATCGACGCAGAATACGACAAAGAGCGCATCAAAGCGCTGATCGCAAACGAAGGCTGGGCCTAAGCGCTCATGAACATCAGGGAGGCCATAATGGCACTGCTCAATTTTCGCAAAAAAACGGCTGACACAGCCACGGCCACGGCCAACCCTGCCCAGATGGAGGCCTTTCTTCAGGGTTACTCTATTGAGGTGATGCCGCGCACCGCCTCCAAAGTTGAGGATTTTCGCGACATCCTCCCCAAAGGCACACGTGTCTACATCGCCCATATCGAGGGCACGCCGATTGAAGAAATGGTCGAGACAGCAGCGCGCATCAATGCCGAAGGCTTTGATGTCATGCCGCACTTCCCCGCCCGTATTATTCACGACGAAGCCATGCTCGCCAACTGGATCGCCATGTATCAGGGCGAAGCCAACGTCAATCAGGCCCTCCTGCTCGCGGGCGGCGTCGACAAACCGCATGGTGCCTTCCATTCTTCAATGCAGCTCCTTGAGAGCGGTCTCTTTGACAAAGCTGGCTTTAAACGCCTTCACGTCGCAGGCCACCCTGAAGGCAACAAAGACATCGACAAAGACGGAAGCCACAAAAACGTCGAGGACGCCCTCCAGTGGAAACAGAAGTTCTCCGAGCGCACCGACGCCAAAATGGCCCTCGCCACACAGTTCGCCTTCGAAGCTGGCCCGATCATTGAATGGGCCAATGGCCTCAAAGCCGCAGGCGTCGACATCCCCGTCCATATCGGGATCGCGGGTCCAGCGAAGCTCCAGACGCTGATCAAATTTGCCATCGCCTGTGGCGTCGGCCCCTCCCTCAAAGTGCTCCAGAAGCGCGCAATGGATGTGACCAAACTGCTTCTGCCTTATGAGCCAACAGAGGTTCTCGCAGAGCTAGCCGCCCACAAAGCGGCCAACCCCGACTTCAACATCGAGCAGGTTCACTTCTTCCCGCTCGGCGGCATCAAAACCAACGCCACATGGGCAACGGACAACGGCGGCGCTTCCGGCGTTCCTGTAAATGCCGTGGCAAACCAAGCATAAGAAAGCGCGATCAATGACCAGAACTATCGTCGAATCCAAAACCAAAACCGCGATCATCGGCTTTGACCAGCCCTTCACCGTGATCGGAGAGCGCATCAACCCGACGGGGCGCAAAATCCTTAACGAAGAGCTGGAGCGTGGAGACTTCACCCGCGTTCAGGCCGACGCCATCGCCCAAGTGGCGGCTGGCGCGACCATTCTTGATATCAACTCGGGCGCCGTCTTCTCGGGCAAAATGGCCGAAGACCCCCGCTATGCGGACAACAACTTCGTTGAGCCGACGCTAATGCGCGAGCTGATTGAAAAAGTGCAGGAAGTCACCGACTCACCGCTCTGCATCGACAGCTCGGTGCCCGGTGCGCTTGAGGCTGGCCTTGCCGCCGCTGAAGGCCGCCCGCTTCTGAACTCGGTCACAGGCGAAGAAGAGCGCCTTGAGCAGGTGCTTCCACTCGTTAAGAAGTATAACGTGCCCGTTGTCGCCATCTCAAATGATGACACAGGAATCTCCGAAGACCCTGACGTGCGCTTTGCCGTCGCCAAAAAGATCGTCGAGCGCGCAGCCGACTTTGGCATCCCTGCGCATGACATAGTGGTCGACCCGCTCGTGATGCCAATCGGCGCAATGGGAACAGCAGGCCTTCAGGTTTTCACGCTCGTGCGCCGCTTGCGCGAAGAGCTCGGCGTAAACACAACCTGTGGTGCGTCCAATATCTCATTTGGCCTGCCAAACCGCCACGGCATCAACAACGCCTTCCTGCCCATGGCGATCACTGCGGGCATGACCTCAGCGATCATGAACCCTGTGGCAATCCCCGTTGGCCCCACCAAAATCGCCGAAAAGCGCGCCGAAGTTGAGGCTTCTGGTCTCGTTCTGCCAGCTGATATGGACGATGAAACCTTCTGCCAGCTCTTTGGCCTTGGCTCAACAAAGCCCCGTGCAGGCAAGGAAATGGAGGCCATCCGTGCCGCCAACTTCCTGACCAACAATGATGACGGTGGCTCAGCTTGGATCAGCTTCAACCGTGTTGCCCCCAAAGCAGGCCAAGAAGGCCGTGGCCGCGCAGGTCGCACAGGCGGACGCCGCCGCGGCTAAACTTGCAAGACCGGTGAAAAAGCGCTCCAGCTCCACGCTGGGGCGCTTTTTTGTGCCGCCTCTTGGCCTGTCATGCGCTCAGATCACTCGGCACAAGGCCAGGCGGCAAGATCCTGATCAAAAGAAGCATGGCGCAGTTCGCTGCCCACATCCAAACCATAGAGCGCTGCCAACCCACCGTTGATTTCCAACACGGCCAGCGCCTTGCCATTGCTGGAAATAAGCGTTTCATCAAGGGGTTGCGCGCGATGATGAATGTGACTGACACGGCCCGTTGCGTCCACAAACAGCAAATCAAGCTCAATCAGTGTGTTGCGCATCCAAAAGGCAAGCTGCGCGGGCCTCTTAAAGACAAATAACATTCCCGCGCCCCTTGGCAGCTGCGCGCGGTGCATCAGCCCCTTGGCACGCTCTTGGGCGGTATCTGCAATTTCAACCTGAAACTGGGTTGCGCCCCAAGGCCCGCGCAACGCGACCAAGTCATCCTGACACTGTGCTGACACAGGCCTGGCCCCGAACGGCAGAAAAACGAAAAGAGCGGCCATCATAGCCGCCCCCATAAAGTTCATGCGAACCTTTAAGTCTAGATCGCGCTTTCCCAAGAGCAAACCTCCGTTGCCATGCGCCCACGTTTGCCATCAATCACTTTGATCGCAACCGCCTCGCCCGGCTGAAGGTCGGCAAAGCCTGAGCGGCGGAGCACTTCGATATGTACAAACACATCATCGTCCTTGCCGTAGACATTTGCAAATCCAAACCCCTTGCTTTTATCAAACCATTTGACACGCGCCGCTTCGAGTGTGGCCGCTGCGATGATCGCAGGGTCAATATCCTCAAAGTCAGCCAAAGCAGGCTCACCCGTGTTTTCTGGCGGTTCGATTTCAAGCACTTCTGTCGCCTGCACACCGCGCTCGGTGATCTGCGCACTCAAAGCAATCCGCGCGCCATCAGCGATCGAATTCTGCCCAAAGTTCCGCAACACATTGGCGTGCAACAAGATATCTGGTCCGCCTGTATCAGCAACCACGAAGCCAAACCCCTTTACAGGATCAAACCACTTCACGCTGCCGCGAACTAACATTACGTCTTCCACAATCAAAATTTACTTTCCTGTCCGTTTCACTCCGTCCCCATACGTTTAATGCAGGTAAACAGTTGATTAATTCAACAGAAAAATTCGGATTTTTTGAAAAATAATGTGAAATAACACGCATAAATCTGACGCCAACCAGCGTCACATTGTGCTTAAACTAGGGATTCAAACGTAAAATCTCCCAATCACACGCAACAGTCGCCCGACGCCAGCGAAAACGGTCATGTAACCGAAAAGCCCCATCTGCCCAAAACTCGATTTCAAGCGGGGTGATACGATAGCCCCCCCAAAACGGAGGCCGCTCAGGATTCGGTCCTTTTTCCGCCGTTATCTTTGCCACCTTGGCCATCAGGCTCGCACGCGAGCTCAATGGCTGAGACTGATCCGAAGCCCAAGCCCCCAAACGGCTCTTGAGAGAACGCGACTTATAATACTCATCCGCTTGCGGGCCTTCGACTTTGCTGATCAGCCCGCGCACCCGCACTTGGCGGCGCAAAGACTTCCAATGCATGACAAAAGCGCCCTTGCCGGCGCCTTCGAGTTCTTGGGCTTTGGCCGAGCCATAGTTGGTATAAAACACAAAAGCATCCGCCTCGATCTCTTTGAGCAAAACCATGCGCGCATTGGGCAATCCGTCCTGATCTACAGTCGAAAGCGCAATCGCATTCGGGTCGTTCACTTCAGAGCCTTGCGCTTCATCAAGCCAGCGCTGCGCAATAGCAAAGGGATCCTCGCCAGCGAAGTGTCCTGTTCTATCTGCCATGGTATTTCCTTTGTCTTTCAAGTCCTGAGACTTGAAGCACCCTAGGCAATCGCCTAAAGACGTCAATAACTCATTAACAAATATTCATCAGGGCGGAGATATGAATGTCTAATCAGCTTTTGGCAGGGAAACGCGGGCTTATTATGGGCCTCGCAAACGACAAGTCGATCGCTTGGGGGATCGCAAAGGCCTGCGCCGAGGCCGGCGCCGAGTTGGCTTTCTCCTATCAAGGCGAGGCCCTGCTCAAACGGGTCACCCCTTTGGCGGCGCAACTGGGCTCGTCCCTCGTCGTTCCCTGTGATGTGGCCGACGAAGCCTCCATGGACGCGCTCTTTGAGACGCTCAAGGCCGAATGGGGCCAGCTCGACTTCGTGGTCCACGCCATCGGCTTTTCTGACAAAAACGAGCTGCGCGGGCGGTATGTCGAAACCAGCCGCGACAACTTCACCATGACAATGGACATTTCGGTTTATTCCTTCACAGCCATCATGCAGCGCGCCGAAAAGATGATGTCTGAGGGTGGCTCTGCCCTCACCCTGACATATTACGGTGCCGAGCAGGTGATGCCGCATTATAACGTGATGGGCGTTGCCAAAGCGGCGCTGGAAGCCTCGGTCAAATATCTCGCCGAAGATCTCGGCAAAGACGGCATCCGCGTCAACGCGATCTCCGCTGGACCGATCAAGACATTGGCCGCCTCTGGCATTGGTGACTTCCGCTATATTCTCAAGTGGAACGAGTTGAATTCGCCGCTGCGCCGCAACGTGACAATCAACGATGTCGGCAAATCCGCGCTCTACCTGCTCTCTGACCTCGGCTCAGGCGTGACAGGTGAAAACCTTCACGTTGATGCGGGCTATCACGTCGTCGGTATGAAAGCCGTCGATGCGCCTGACATCGACGTTGTAACAGGCCGCAAAGACTAAGCCATGGAGCTGGGCCACATCATTGCGTTCAACCTGACGCTGCTGGCCTCTATGGCCAGCCCTGGCCCAGCCCTGCTCCTCGCGCTCAAAACGACGCTCTCCTCGGGCCGCATGGCGGGGATCGTCACAGGCCTTGGTCTTGGCACAATGGCCGCTCTCTGGACAGGCCTAGCCCTATTGGGACTTGAGGGTGTGTTTAAACTCTTCCCATGGGCTTATACGCTGCTCAAAACAGGCGGCGCGCTCTACCTGCTTTATATAGCTTACGGTATGTGGAAAGACGCGGCAAAGCCTCTGCCGCCTTCTTCCTCCGATGCGCCAAAGCTGCGACGCGCCTTTTTTACAGGCTTTGCAGTCAATATGGGCAATCCGAAGTCTGTCATATTTGCCTCTGCCGTGCTCTTGGTCATTTTTCCTCAAGATATGAGCCTCGCTGCAAAAGCCAGTATTGCGCTTAATCACTTGCTCATCGAGTGGACCGTCTACACCCTCTTTGCCATTGCGCTTTCCACATCAGCCGCGCGCGCAGGATATCTGCGCCTCAAACCCTTGTTTGATCGCTTTGCAGCCCTCATTCTCGGCGCTCTCGCGCTGCGCCTCATCTTTTCAAAATAATCCACAAAGGAATCGCCGCCATGACAGACCGCCTGCCCCACGAAAAAGGCTTTCACATCTCCTGGGACCAAATTCACCGCGACAGCCGCGCGCTTGCGTGGCGACTGGATGGCAAAGGCCCTGATGCCGGCCAATGGCGCGCCGTTGTCGCTGTCACCCGTGGCGGCATGGCCCCCGCCATGATCGTCGCACGCGAGCTTGACATTCGCACGGTCGATACAATCTCGGTCAAATCCTATCACTCAGGCGGCGGCGCAGCCGACCAGCGCCGCGAGGCCGAAGTGCTCAAAGCGCCCGAAACTGGCCTCATGGGCGACGGCACAGGCATCCTCGTGGTGGATGATCTCGTGGACAGCGGTAAAACACTCGAACTGGTGCGCTCGCTATACCCCAACGCCCACTTTGCCTGCGTATATGCAAAGCCCGAAGGCGAAAAACAGGCCGATACCTTCATCACAGGCGTCAGCCAAGACACATGGATCTTCTTCCCGTGGGATATGGCGTTGCAATATGTTGAGCCCTACCGCGGCAAAGACTGACACCCGAGACTATTGCCCCTGCAGGACGCTCCGCGGGGGATATTTGACGAAAGAAAAAGCAAGGGAGGCATCGCCCTTTTTCTTTCTGAAAATATCCCCGCCGGAGGCTCCCAGATCACAACAGGAGTCACGCTATGACATTGCCCCGCACCGCAACAACCTTTCCTCCCCCCGTGCAGGAAGCGCGGCGCTGGCTTACGGACGTGAGCTTTCCGCCCGAGCGCCCTTTGATCAACGTCAGCCAAGCGGCGCCCACCGCACCACCGCCAGCGCCAATGCGCGAAGCCATGGCCGAAGCCATCCTGTCACAGCCCGAGACACATCTCTACGGCCCCACGCTCGGCCTGCCAGCTCTGCGCGCCGAAGTGGCCGAGCAGTGGCGAGCAAGCTATGGCGGCGAAATTGCAGAGGCTGAGGTCGCAATCACATCAGGTTGCAATCAGGCTTTCGCCGCAGCCATCGCCACGCTCTGTGCCGAGGGAGACGAGGTCATCCTTCCGACTCCGTGGTATTTCAACCATAAAATGTGGCTCGATATGTCAGGCGTGCGCAGCATCGCCCTGCCCGCTGGCGCAGGCCTTTTACCTGATCCCGACGCGGCCCGCGCCCTGA
>P_2C_Liq_3_UnCtyDRAFT_100656_pt1 | contig 9855 bp, 10 predicted proteins | sample Pon2CUnioCityCA_3_FD_9720 | JGI IMG/M metagenome (IMG submission 9720)
AGTAGACGGCGACAAGCCCGATATCCTGCGCTGTGATACCTGCGATGCGCAGCACCTCGTCGATGGCCTCAAAGGGAAAGCTGCCATCGTTTTTGGCGCGCGTGAGGCGTTCGTTTTCGACCGCGGCCAGCAGCACGCCATTGTGCATGAGGGCGGCGGCGGAATTGTCCATTGTGGCGAGGCCGAGAGTATACAAAGCAACACAGTCTTCATTAAGGGGTGCAAGATAAAACCGTAGCATTCGCAACGGGGTGCTTCAACGGGCAAAGGCGGCATCCTGCACGTGCTGCGCTGGGGTCTTGCGCTTGGGGCGGGTGCGTTATATACGCGCGCTTGTCGAACAAGGCGGATCAACCGCAGGACACTATGAGCAGGGTCGGAAACATCCGGCCCTATTTGTTTTGTCTTTGCCGAGTCGTCTGACCAACTAGAGAGTGTCTGCCTCAGGCAGGCCGAAACCCAAGAGACCGGCGGAGACAACCGCACGGCCAGAAACACTTAAAAGGAATGAAACGCCACATGGCCAGCACTGTATCTATGGAAGACTTTGAAGCCCTTCTGAACGAAAGCTTCGAAATGGACACGCCCGAAGAGGGCTCTGTTGTCAAAGGCAAGGTAATCGCGATTGAAGCGGGCCAAGCCATTATCGACGTCGGCTACAAAATGGAAGGCCGCGTTGATCTTAAAGAATTCGCAAACCCAGGTGAAGACGCAGAACTCGCTGTTGGCGACGAAGTCGAAGTCTTCCTGCGCTCGGCTGAAAACGCCCGTGGCGAAGCTGTTATCTCACGCGAGATGGCGCGCCGCGAAGAAGCTTGGGACCGTCTGGAAAAAGCATATGCAGACGAAGAGCGTGTCGATGGCGCGATCTTTGGCCGTGTCAAAGGCGGCTTCACAGTTGACCTCGGCGGCGCCGTGGCCTTCTTGCCTGGCTCACAAGTTGACGTGCGCCCCGTGCGCGACGCTGGCCCCCTTATGGGCCTCAAGCAGCCGTTCCAGATCCTCAAGATGGACCGTCGCCGTGGCAACATCGTTGTATCACGCCGTGCTATCCTTGAAGAATCACGTGCCGAACAGCGCGCAGAAGTTATCGGCAACCTTGCTGAAGGCGATTCTGTTGACGGTGTGGTCAAGAACATCACCGAATACGGTGCGTTTGTTGACCTTGGCGGCGTAGACGGTCTTCTGCACGTCACAGACATGGCATGGCGCCGTGTTAACCACCCATCAGAGATCCTTGCCATCGGCGAGACTGTGAAGGTTCAGGTTATCAAGATCAACAAAGAGACACACCGCATCAGCCTCGGCATGAAGCAGCTGCAAGACGATCCATGGGATCTGGTTGCTGCCAAGTACCCACTTGAGAGCGTTCACATGGGCCGCGTGACAAACATCACGGATTACGGCGCATTTGTTGAGCTGGAAGCTGGCGTTGAAGGTCTTGTGCACGTTTCTGAAATGTCCTGGACGAAGAAGAACGTACACCCAGGCAAGATCGTTTCTACTTCGCAAGAAGTTGAAGTTATGGTTCTGGAAATCGATGGTGCCAAGCGCCGCGTATCGCTTGGCCTCAAGCAGACACAGCGCAACCCATGGGAAGTCTTTGCGGAAACGCACCCAGAGGGCAAAGAAGTTGAAGGTGAAGTTAAGAACATCACCGAATTCGGCCTCTTCATCGGTCTCGAAGGCGATATCGACGGCATGGTGCACCTCTCAGACATCTCTTGGGACGAGCGCGGCGAAGACGCGATCCAGAACTACCGCAAAGGCGATATGGTTCAGGCCGTTGTTTCGGAAGTTGACGTTGAGAAAGAGCGTATCTCGCTCTCAATCAAAGGCCTTGGCGGCGACAAGTTTGCCGAAGCTGTTGGCGGTACGAAGCGTGGTTCGATCATCACGGTTGAGGTCACATCCATCGAAGATGGTGGCATCGAAGTCGAGTATGAAGGCATGAAAAACTTCATCCGTCGCTCCGATCTGTCACGTGACCGTGCAGAGCAGCGCCCAGAGCGCTTCTCGGTTGGCGACAAAGTGGACGTTCGCGTCACCAATGTTGACAGCAAGACACGCCGTCTTGGCCTCTCGATCAAGGCACGTGAAATTGCTGAAGAGAAAGAAGCTGTGGAGCAGTATGGCTCATCAGACAGCGGCGCATCACTCGGGGATATCCTCGGCGCGGCGCTCAAGACTGACGACTGAGACCGGCTTTAAGACTTTTGGAGGGCCTCGCAGCGCAAGTTGCGGGGCCCTTTTCTTTTGCCAACAGGTGGGCGAATCGGGGCAGGGGCGCACGACATCGGGCCACCGGTTTGGGCCTTGGCGGCTGCCCGGTTGGCAGCTTCTTGCCGTGATGGGCCACAAAACCCCTGATTTTGCTTTGGTTTTTCCGTGATCAGAGCAAGCTTTGAGGTTCCTCATGCGAATTTTTCTTCTATAGTCGAGAGAACATAAAAACAAAATTTCTGCCTGGGGAGACAGACTCGCATGATCCGCTCGGAGCTTGTTCAGAAGATCGCGGAAGACAATCCGCACCTTTTTCAGCGTGACGTAGAACGCATTGTGAATACTATTTTTGAAGAAATCATCGACGCCATGTCACGCGGTGACCGTGTCGAGCTGCGCGGCTTCGGGGCTTTTTCTGTCAAGAAGCGCGATGCCCGTACAGGGCGCAACCCGCGCACAGGCGAGGCTGTCGAGGTTGAAGAAAAGCACGTGCCTTTCTTCAAAACGGGCAAACTCTTGAGAGACAGACTGAACGGAAACTAAACAATGCGCTTTATCAGGTATCTTGTTTTGGCGGCTTTGGCCGTGTGCCTTGTGACGCTGGCCCTGGCCAATGCGAAGCTGGTGACACTCAATTTGTTGCCCGAGCCTTTGGCCCAAGCCACAGGTTTGAGCTTTGCCGTAGAGCTGCCGCTTTTCGCGGTGATCTTTCTCGGCATATTGGCCGGCCTCTTGATGGGCTTTGTGTGGGAGTGGCTGCGCGAGCACAAGCACCGCGCCGAAGCGAGCCGCCGCCGCAGCGAAGTCAAGAAGCTTGAAAGCGAGCTGAAGCGCGTAAAGGGTGTGAGCGAGAGCGCCGACAAAGGCGACGAGGTCTTGGCGCTGCTGGAAAAAGCCGGCTGAGCCAAGCAAGCCACGGATTGATCAGGGCGCGGGCTTCAGGCTCCGCGCTTTTTACTTTGAGGGGCAGATATGGATAGTCGAGTGAAAATCTGCGGGCTGACACGCCCAGAAGATGTGGCCGCTGTTGCCGCTGCGGGGGCGCAGTATGCGGGCTTTGTGTTTTTCCCCAAATCTCCGCGTAATGTGAGCATCGAGACTGCGCGCGCGCTCGCTTTGGACGCGCCTGTCGGCTTGGCCAAGGTTGCGCTTGTGGTGGATGCATCAGATGCCGCGCTTGACGCGATTGTTGAGCAGGTGCCGCTCGATATTCTCCAGCTGCATGGCCACGAGAGCCCAGAGCGTGTGGCCGAGGTCAAGGCGCGCTATGGCTTGCCTGTGATGAAGGCTGTGGGCGTGGCAGATGCCTCTGACATGGCGCAGATCGCGCTTTATGAGGAGGTTGCCGACCAGCTTTTGATTGATGCCAAGCCACCCAAGGGCGCAGATTTGCCGGGTGGTAACGGACTCGCCTTTGACTGGCGCTTGCTGTCGGGCCGCAAGTACTGGCGTAAGCCTTGGATGCTTGCAGGTGGCCTCACGCCCGACAATGTTGCTCAAGCCGTGCGGATGACGGGGGCGCGTCAGGTGGATGTCTCTTCTGGTGTGGAAAGTGCTGCCGGTGTGAAGGATGCGGCAAAGATCGCGGCGTTTGTGAAAGCGCTGCGGGGATGACCGCGGGCAAGCCGACACGCTGGCTTGCAGGCGCAGGGCTGATCGTGGCGGTGCTGCTGGGCGTGTTTTATACTTTGAACCGCGAGACCCATCATTTTCGCTTTGGTGGTGAGCGGTTTGACTACCAGCTGTTTCAACCGCCTGTGCTGGAAGGGGCAGAGCTGCAGCCCTTGCTGGTCATGTTGCATGGCTATGATGGCAGTGGGCAAGAGCTGCGCGACACGTCCAACATGGATGCGATTGCGGCGGCCAACGGCTTTGCTGTGGTTTACCCCCAAGCACGGCGTGACAAGACAGGCCGCGCCCATTGGAATGCCAATATGCATCTCTCCCGACGCGATGATGTGGGCTATCTGAGCGGGCTGGTTGCCGATCTGCTGCAGCGCTATCCCTTTGACCCTGACCATGTCTTTGTCGCTGGAGAGTCAAACGGGGGCTATATGGTCTATTCTCTTTTGTGCCGCAGCGAGGGCGTTTTTTCGGCTGGTGCAAGCGTTATGGGCACAATGAGCGGTGCCGACTGGAAAAGTTGCAAACCTGCCAGCCCTGTTCCTGTTTTGCACATCTTTGGCACGGCAGATGATGTTGTCTCACCCAAAGGTGCCATCGAGGATATGGATGGTTGGGGCGGTGCCCCTGAGGCGGGCGAAGTGCTTTGGCGTTGGGCCCAGTGGAACGGCGCAGTGCGCGGCGAGGGCGAAACTTTTTACTCTGACGCGCAGCGCCTCACCTATCTGCGCGAAGATGGTACGCTGGCGGCCGAGCTGATCACGCTTGAGGGCATGTGGCATGATTGGCCTGCTGGCTATGACACCCGCGCCGATGCGGCTGCGCTTGTGGTCGACTTTTTCAAACGCGCCGTGCCGTAAACCTGCGACAAAAGCGGGATCGGTGTTTACGCTTCGGCAGGCTTAGTCTACATCAAAAGCAACAGGGAATGGAGCACGCAGATGGATGATCTCTTTAACTCTTTCATGAACGGCCCGGACGAAAATGGCCGCTTTGGTGATTTTGGTGGGCGCTTTGTATCAGAGACGCTGATGCCGCTGATCCTCGAGCTTGAAGCCGAGTATGAAAAAGCCAAGACAGACGACAGCTTTTGGGCCGAGATGAATGATCTTTGGGCCAATTATGTCGGGCGTCCGAGCCCGCTCTATTTTGCCGAGCGGCTGACGGAGCATCTGGGTGGCGCGAAGATTTATCTGAAGCGCGACGAGCTCAACCACACCGGCGCGCATAAGATCAACAACGTGTTGGGCCAGATTTTGCTGGCGCGTCGCATGGGCAAGAAACGCATCATTGCCGAAACCGGCGCTGGCCAGCATGGCGTGGCCACGGCCACCGTTTGTGCAAAGTTCGGTCTGCAATGCGTTGTTTATATGGGGCAACACGATGTCGAGCGCCAAGCGCCCAATGTCTTCCGGATGCGCCTCTTGGGCGCAGAGGTTATCCCTGTGACCAGCGGACGCGGCACGCTCAAAGACGCGATGAACGATGCGCTGCGTGATTGGGTGACCAATGTGCGCGACACGTTCTACTGCATCGGGACTGTCGCAGGCCCACACCCGTACCCTGCAATGGTGCGCGACTTTCAGAGCATTATCGGCAAAGAAGTGCGCTGGCAGCTGGCAGACCAAGAGGGCGAAGGCCGCTTGCCTGATACGCTGATCGCAGCCATCGGCGGCGGCTCCAATGCAATGGGGCTGTTCTACCCGTTCCTTGATGATCCGAGCGTGAATATCATTGGCGTGGAAGCCGGTGGCAAAGGTGTGAACGAAAAGATGGAACATTGTGCAAGCCTCACAGGCGGTCGCCCTGGCGTGCTTCACGGCAACCGCACCTATCTTTTGCAAGATGATGACGGCCAGATTCTCGAAGGCTTCTCGATTTCAGCGGGGCTTGATTACCCCGGTATCGGCCCTGAGCATTCGTGGCTTCATGATACGGGCCGCGCCCAATATGTGAGCATCACAGACAAAGAGGCGCTTGAAGCGTTTCAGCTCTCCTGCGCTTTGGAGGGGATCATTCCTGCGCTTGAGCCAAGCCATGCGCTCGCTCATGTCATGAAAATCGCGCCTGAGCTGCCAAGCGACCATATCCTCGTGATGAACATGTGTGGTCGTGGTGACAAAGATATTTTCACCGTCGCCAAGCACCTCGGGTTTGACATGTCCGATACAGAGGGCCGCGTGGCAGACTAACCTCTTTGGTCGCTTTCTTTTTGCTCTAAATATCCCGGGGAGAGCGCGAGAGGGGCAGAGCCCCTCTCGCATCGGTCGGATTGCCCGAAGGGCAATTCGACATCTCTCAAGTCAAAGCATGCTCTTGCAGCACACGCAGCGGCACAATCTCGAGCGCGCGGGCGTGTGTGGCTTCCAGCGAGACCTTGGGCGCGCAGCCCTCATCATGCGCTTGCAGAAAACGCGCCGCGCACAAACACCAGCCGTCGCCTGCCTTTAGCCCTGCAAAGCCGAATTCGGGCCGTGGCGTCGAGAGGTCGTTGCCAACGTATTTGGAGAAGGCGAGGAACTCTTCTGTCATGACTGCGCAGACTGTGTGGCTGCCTGTGTCGGCGGCGCAAGTGTTGCAAGCTCCATCGCGAAAGTAGCCTGTGAGCGGGTCTGTCGAGCACTGCGCCAAGGCGCCGCCCAGAACATTGGTGGAGGGATCAGGTGTCATTGAGCGGCCTCTGCTATGGCGCGAAACATGGCGGTGTTTGTCAGAGAGACGCCTGCCTCGCGGAATTTTTTATCAGCCGAATTCAGCGCGATGACGACGCCGAGGGGCTGATTGATGTAAATATACTGCCCATAGACGCCGCGTGCAAAGAATTCGCCTTGCCCGGCGTCGGCTGGCATCCACCATTGATAGCCATATTGGGTATTTCCTTTCACGGTTTTTGCCGAGGGGCGGGTGCTTTCGGCAATCCATGCGGCGGGAACAACCTGTGTGCCGTTCCAGAGCCCGTTCTGTGCGATCATCTGGCCAAAGCGGGCGTAGTCACGGGTGCTGATGTTGAGCCCCCCCAGCACAAAGGCTGTCTCGTGGCCGTCGGTCACATAGTAGGGTGTGTGTTCAAATCCCATTGGCGCAATGATGTGCTCGGAGAGCAGGGGCGCTATGGGTCTTCCTGTGGCGCCACGAATGACCATTGAGAGCACATGGGTGTCGATGGAGACATATTGCCATGCGCTGCCCGGTTTGGCGGCTCTCTGGCTCAGGTTTGTAGCGAAGCTGTCCATGGACTGGCCAAGCGCGAGCACGCGGCCCATTTTGTTAATGTCTGACCAGAAGTCGAGGTAGTCTTCGTTGAAGGCGACGCCGCTTTCCATTTGCAACACATCTTCGATGGTGGCGCCGTCATAGGCAGAGCCGCGCAGTTCGGGTGCATATTGGGTCACGGGGTCTTCTAGCGAGGCGATCGTGCCGTTTTCAATCATGACGCCCATGAGGGCTGCGAGGAAGGATTTTGCAACCGACCAAGAGATGCGCAGATCATCCGGGCCTGTGCCGAGATAGTAAGCTTCATGGCGCAGCAAACCGTCTTTTAATACGACTATTCCTGTGACGGAGCGGGCCTTGACCCATGTCTCATAAGTGGCAGGCAGGGTGAGGGGCTGGCCTATGACAAGCTCGGACACAGGGCCATCGCCTTTTTCGACAGGTGTCGACAGGAACATACTGTCCATATGGGAGAAGTTGTGAACGATCTTGTCTGCGGCAAACAAGGCGTTCACCGCCAATACGCGGGTGATCTCTTCTCGCTTCCAGACCCAAAGAGCTGCTGCCAGTATGAGCAGGGCAAGAAGGGTTCGTCCTAGCCATTTTCCGAATGTGCGCATGAGGCCTCCGTCCTGTTTGTCAGCTAGGGTGCATGAGGGCGGCGCGCAAGGCAATGGGGCTTATTTAAACTTATCCATAAGCTTCTGCATCGCTGAACGGGTGTCTTCGGCGTGTTCGGGCTGCGTGTCTTCGCGGGGTTTCTCGGGCTTTGCTTTGGCGGGCTTTTCGCGGGGGGGCTGCACACGCAATGCAACTGCGTTCATGAAGCGGGATGCGTCGCCTTTGGCCAGGTCTGGTGCGCCATCCGCGATGCCGCGGATAAGGTCATCGAGCCAGCCGGCTTCGGCCTTGGCAAAGTCGTTGAGGACGTAGCGTGCAACGGCGTCTTTGTGCCCCGGGTGGCCAATACCGAGGCGAATGCGTTGGTATTCGGGGCCGATGTGAGCATGGATCGAGCGCAGGCCGTTGTGGCCTGCGTGGCCTCCGCCTTGCTTGACGCGGCACTTGCCCGGGGCAAGGTCGAGCTCGTCGTGAAAGACGGTGATGTCATCCGGGGTGAGCTTGTAAAAGCGCATGGCCTCGCCCACCGACTGGCCCGAAAGGTTCATGAAGGTTTCAGGCTTGATCAGCACAACTTTTTCCGACCCAAAGCGCCCTTCTGCAACGCTGGCCTGAAAGCGGGATTTCCATGGGGTGAAACCGTGGGCGGCAGCGATCTCATCCAGCGCCATGAAGCCGATGTTGTGGCGGTTGCGGGCGTATTTTGCGCCCGGATTGCCGAGGCCGACGAAGAGTTGCATGGGAGATCCTCAAGCTGCTGTCCATTGTGGTTTAGGCAAGCACGCCCTAAGTTTCAACCAAAGAGGCGGAGTGTGGTATGGAGTGTTTTGATTTACAGGGTGTGACGCTTGGCTGCCCGTCAGCGCAGCTGACGGATAAGATCCGTGGCAAGCTTCTGTCTGGTGAGTATGAGGGCAGCGAGGCGCGCGCTGTTCAGCTGCGTGTCAAGGCGGGGCAGAGGGTGCTCGAGCTGGGGGCGGGGCTTGGCTATATTGGTGCGCTGGCGGCCCGGATCGCGGGCGCAGGCAATGTCACCTCTGTTGAGGCCAACCCTGATATGCTGGAGATCATCCGGGCGAACTACGCGCGCAACGGAGCTGGAGAGATTGATCTGCGCCATGGAGCGGTTGTGGGGCAGGACTATGAGGGGGCCACACTGGCCTTCACACGCGCGCGCCAGTTCTGGGCCTCGCGGATCGCGCAGGCAGAGGACGATGGTGACACTGTTGTCGAAGTCCCTGCCTTGCGCATTGATGCGCTGCTGGCCGAGCTGCGCCCGAATTTTGTAATCATGGATATTGAGGGGGCGGAGCAATATCTCTTTTCTCGGAAATGGCCCCGCTGTGTGAAGCATGTGGTGATCGAGCTGCACCCCAAGCAATATGAGAGCACTCAAGTGATCAAGGAGATTGTGGATATGCTGTCGCGCTCGGGGCTGACCTATGATCCCGTTGCGTCACGGGGCACATTGCTGGCGCTCAGGCGGGTCTAGCCGTTGCACATAAAAAAGCCCGCCGAATGAGGCGGGCTTTTTCAATTTGATGCGTGAAAGGCTTATGCCTCTGCTTCGCCTGCTTCGGCTTCGCCTTCTTCTTCGCCATCGTCTGCTGAACGCAGGCTTGACGGTGCAGAGATGTTGGCGATGACAAAGTCACGGTCAACTGTTGGCTTGGCACCTTCTGGAAGCGTCACATCTGAGATGTGAACGATGTCGCCAACATTCAGACCTGTCAGATCAACTGTGATGCTTTCAGGAATGTCGCCAGCTGTCACTTCGAGCTCAACTTCGGGGCGTACAACTGTCAGAACGCCACCTTTCTTGATCCCGGGAGCTTCTTCTTCGTTGATGAAGTTCACGTTGATGAAGAGAGCGATTTTCGATGTGCGGCGCAGGCGCAGCAAGTCGATGTGTGTTGGCAAGTCTTTGACAACGTCGCGCTGGACGCTGCGGCAGATCACGCGCACGTCTTCCTGACCTTCAACTTTGAGGTTGAAAAGGGTTGAGAGGAAGCGGCCTTCTTTAAGCTTCTTGAGAAGCTTGTTGAAGGGAATGTTGATGGGCAGCGGTTCTGCTTCGCCACCATAAACGATTCCGGGAACCATGCCGTCGCGGCGTGCCTGACGAGCGGCGCCCTTGCCTGTCCCCGTGCGTGCCTCGGCGTGAAGATCTGGGAT
>P_2C_Liq_3_UnCtyDRAFT_100657_pt1 | contig 9854 bp, 8 predicted proteins | sample Pon2CUnioCityCA_3_FD_9720 | JGI IMG/M metagenome (IMG submission 9720)
ATTATTTGTAGTTCTGATTTTTTTTATGAATTTAATAGACCGATTTTATGCTTATGTAATTCACTTACGTTTTAAAATATAATCTTTTTCATTTTGAACTACATACATTTCTCTACAATTTGTAGGATGTACAAAATGATGTTTTTTATTGCTATTGAAGCTTGGGTTATTAATAACAAATTCACTTTCAAATTCTTTTATACCATTAGAATCGTACCTGGCGATGCTGTATGTTTTTTCATCAATTTGTTTTTCGATAGTAAACCAAGCGCCACTTCCAATACCACCCAACCAAGTTCCATTTTTCAAAGAAAAGGCATTTAAATCTGGTAGTTCAGTGCCAATTAAATTGGGTTCTGTATCAAATTTAGTTAAGAACGATTCTTTATATTCTTTAAGAATAGACCTGTTTTTATAAAGACTTATTTCTTGATTTTTAACCTGATAAATAATATTGGTGGATGTTGCTTTGATAACGTTGCCAATAGGACTTGGCGTTAAAAGATTCGATTTCTTTAAAAGTAGTTTTATTCTTTTATTGTTTAATGAAGCAATTAACGTATCGGTTACAAAACGCGAACAATTACTACCATTTTTAACAAAAACTCCATAAGGTATTTCTTTTCTATTGATGAGTTTGTTGATGAAATTAAAAGCTAAATTATAATCAATAGTGTTATTTACAGAGGCAATTAGTCTTCCATCTCCATGTGTTTTCTCAGGATGGTTATCTAACCAAAGTAATAGTTCATTGAGGTTTATTAAGCTTTCGTTTTCAAACTTAGCTTTTATAGGAACAGAAAGTTCAGGGTCGGTTTCTTTAGATCGAACACGGCCATTTCCATAACTGGTTATATACCTACCAAAATCGAAATACTGAACTTCAGTATTTCCTTTTTTAATTAACATTAAAGCTGCATGACCAGCTTGTACAGCATGTTTGCCACCAATACCAATTATAGGCCAAATTTTACTAGAAGGTTCCCAATAGGCAGGCCTTACAATGGTATCTGGATAGGATAAGATGATGATAATGCCATCATTTTTTTTAATTATACGACTACTCAATCAATTTAATCTTTGTTAAAAATTGCTTTTTGAAGTATGCCAAAAGTTTTAAAAGCAAAATACACTGTAAAAATAACTAGCAAACAGCTCAAACATATAAAGGCGTAAGCAAAATAGACTTTTGGCGCTTCTTTAAATTTATCTAAAGCCTTAAAACTCATTGTTATGCTGATGGGTGAAATGATAAAAAAGAAAACTAAAATTCCTAAACGTATCAATCCTTTTCCTAATAAATTAGTATCTGTACTCATCCTTTATAATTATTAATGGCATTTCTTACGTTTCCAAATTCTGATAATAATTCGCTAGCTTTTTGTATGTCGATATTTAGCTCTTGAGCTAACATTTTTTGTCCTCTTTCTACTAATTTGTTGTTCGAGAGTTGCATATCTAACATTTTATTGCCTTTTATTCTTCCTAACTGAATCATTGTAGCTGTAGATAGCATATTTAACACCAATTTTTGCGCAGTTCCTGCCTTCATTCTAGAGCTTCCTGTAACAAATTCGGGGCCTACAATTACTTCTATAGGAAATTGTGCACTGTTAGAAAGAGGGCTATTTTTATTACAAGAAATAGAACCTGTACTAATGTTATGTTCGTTGCATTTTTGTAGTGCAGCAATTACATAAGGTGTGGTACCTGAGGCAGCAATGCCTACAACAACATCTTTCTCGGAAATTTGATGTTCTTGTAAATCTCGCCAGCCTTGGTTATTAGAGTCTTCTGCAAACTCTACAGCTTTGCGTATGGCAATATCTCCACCAGCAATTAAGCCCACAACTAATTCGTGAGGTACACCAAATGTTGGTGGACATTCAGATGCATCTACAATACCTAATCTACCAGAAGTACCTGCACCAATATAAAAAAGGCGACCACCATCTTTCAGCTTTTCAACAATTTTAGTTGTTAACGCCTCAATTTGAAGTAACGCTTTTTCAACGGCTAAGGGTACCGTTTTGTCTTCATTATTAATATTTATTAATAACTCAGCAACAGACATTTTTTCTAAATGATTGTACTTGGAATCTTGTTCTGTAGTTTTTATGAAGTTCATCAAACAAATGTAGTTTTTTCTGTCAAGGTTTCAAAAATCTTGCTCATAATAGTAATCCATACGAGCTAATAAACAGTAGTTTTTAAGTTGAACCTAGGTGAATAAAAACCTACAAAATTTTAAAACCATTTAGAAAAAGCCTATTCAATTTCTTCTAAAAATATCGTAAACGAATCGGTTTCACCAATATGAAAATAGCCTAAAGGAAAATTATTTTCATTAGTTGTGTTAATCATATTTCCTAATAGGGAAGTGGGTACAGTTTCAAAAGGGCCACCACCAGTTAATCCACTCTGACTTATTAAAATCCTTAAATAGGTAAAATAATCTTTAGAAACTCCTACCATTCTTATATTCACAGCCGTAGGCAAAACAATGTCTTCTTCTGCGTAAAAGTTAGGCACTTCGTACTCTTGACCATCAAAAAAACGATCTTCAAGCACAGAAAAATTGTTGTTTGAAAAGTCAAAGAAGTAATAATTTTCGATGTCTAATTCATCCTGAATTTTTACATTTATTTCTACTTCATTTCCAGAAAACAAAGTGCTATCGCCTTGTGCTACATCAATGATTCGTGTAGATTTTACTTTGGTCGCTTTCCCTTTATAGGTTTCGTTGTTATGAATTACGGTTAATTCATATGCAATATCATCCGCAGGAATAAAATCGGTAACAGGTTCATAATCTCCATCTGCATTTGTATCTTCAAAATTAATGATGGTATTGTTATTTAAATTGGTTAAAAATACAGTTGCATTGGTTACTGTTGGTATGGTTTCATCGAAATAATCTGCAGATTCTCTAAGTTTAACAACAGATTTTGCACTTATCGGGTTTTCATCAAAATACACCTCAAAAGAAGCATCAATAATTAATTTTGGTTCAATAGATGGAACATCAACATCGATAACTTTTTCACAATTTGAAAAAATTAAAAGTAGTATAATAGGAAGTATGTATATCTTTTTCATCACTTTAAAATTTAAAATTATAAGTAACAGAAGGTACCAAGCCAAAAATNGAGGTTTGTACAGCTTCATTACGCATGGTTTCTACATTTCGTCTAAAATTTATAGAAGCTGCATTTTGTCTTCCGTATAAATTATAAATACCAAAAACCCATTCTCCTTGCCATTCTCTATTTTTGTTTTTTTCTGGTGTTAATGTTGCAGAGATATCTACTCTATGATATGAAGGTAATCTGTCTGCATTTCTTCTATTATCATCATAAATTGGTACGTTTAGGCCTTGAATTTCATATTGCCCTACAGGATAGTTTGTAGGTTGCCCAGTTTGGAATAAAAAGTTGCTGTTAAATGTCCATTTTTCTGACAATTTGTAGCTTGCATTTATGGAAATATCGTGTGTTTTATCAAAAGGAGTACTATACCATTCTCCATTGTTTATACCAGGTTCTAAAGCAGTTCTTCCCAAAGTTTGTTGCTCTGATCTCGATAAAGTATACGCCAACCAACCTGTAAAATTACCTTGATTTTTTTTAAACAAAACTTCTAAACCATAAGCTCTTGCTTGTCCATTTAAAATAACAGTTTCAATTTCATTATTGGCAACCAAATTGGCACCATTTATATAATCGATTCTATTTTGAATATCCTTGTAAAACACCTCTGTTTCTAGGGTGTAATCTCCATCTTTTAAAGCTCTAAAATATCCAACCGCAAACTGATCTAATAATTGAGGTTTAATGTATCGCCCACTTGGTGTCCAAATATCTAATGGAGTAGGAGAGGCTGTGTTAGATAGTAAGTGTAAATATTGTACCATTCTGTTGTAACTCAATTTTATTGAAGCATCATCATTTAGTAAATACGATAAAGAAAATCTTGGTTCAAAATTACTAAACGTAGCTAANGCATCGCTTCTTTTAAAAGATTCTATGCCTATAGCTTCTGCAGATTCGTATTTTTTAAATTCTTCGTTATAAATTACAGGATTATCATTTTCGTATACGTTTAACTCATCTTGCCCCAAACGTGTAAAATTGCTAAAACGGATACCATATTGTAAGGTTAACTTATCACTCACTTTATGTTCTGCGTCTATGTAGGCTGCGAACTCGTTTGCATACTTATCAATTAGCTTTTCAGGTAAAATTCCAGAATCGTCTCTACTTGGTATAATTTCTCCTGGATTAAATTTTGTGTAAATATTGTTGATGCCGTAACTTAATTTAATGGAGTTGCTTAAATAGTGATTAAAGTCGTATTTTAAGTTGTAATTCGTAATACCAGAATCCCACTCAAAACCAACAAAATCTAAAGTTAATCCATAAAAATAATCAGAATAAATTAAGGATAAGTTAGAGAACAATTTATCTGAAAAAAGATGATTCCAACGCAAATTTGCGACTTGATTTCCATAGGTATTGATAAAACTATTGTTAATACCAAACACATCTTTACCAAAATAACCAGAAAAGAAAACACTATTACGATCATCTATTCTATAATTTATTTTAGTGTTTAAATCATAAAAATACGCTTTGTTATTATTGTCGAAAAGAGGTAAAAACAAATGTGCGTAAGAAGATCGACCACCTACTAAAAACGATATTTTTTCTTCTTTTATAGGACCTTCAATTAACAATCTTGATGAAACCAAACCAACACCACCAGTAACGTTAAAATCTTTACTGTTTCCTTCTTTTTGGTAAATGTCTAAAACTGAAGATAAACGACCACCATATTTTGCAGGAATTCCTCCTTTAAATAATTTTACATCTTTAACCACATCTGGATTAAAAACAGAGAAAAAACCAAATAAATGCGATGAATTAAACACCACAGCTTCATCTAATAAAATTAAATTTTGATCTGCAGCACCACCTCTAACGTTAAAACCAGAAGCCCCTTCACCAGCACTAGTAACCCCAGGCAAAAGAATGATAGATTTTATAATATCTGCTTCGCCTAAAACTACAGGAATTGCTTTTATAGACGCAGATGTTAATTTGTTAACACTCATTTGTGGAGATCTAACATTTAATTTTTCAATGTCAGTTTCTATAATAATTTCACCTAAACTCTCTGCTTCTTCCTTTAATTTAAAGTTTTTAGTAACTTTTTCATTCAATTCTATAGTTTCGACAATAGAAGTAAAGCCCAAATAACTTACTTGTAATTTGTAAGTACCTTTAGGAAGTGTAATTGAGTAAAAACCGTATTCATTAGTAGTTGTACCTGAGTTAATTTGAGGAAAATAAATAGATACTCCAATTAAGGTTTCGTTGTTAGCATCGTCGTAAACAGTTCCACTGACTGTGTATTTTTCTTGACTAAATGCAGCAACGGACATCAAGAAAAACAGCATGTATATCTTTTTCAATTTCGATATTTTTTTGTTTGATTAATTTATTTTTAACTTAAACAAAAGTAATATTATAAATTGCAGCCAAAAGATAAAAAAACGTTAAAATGAGGTGTTAATCGTAAATTATGTCTGTAACTTTTATTTTTTCATTTTTGATAAAATCGAACAAGGTTAATCTTCTTAATGTGTAATAATCTGTCCAGAATTTTTCTAAAGAGTTTAAATAACTTAAAATAGATCTGTCTTTTTCTTGTAATGCCAGATTTAAATCTGTGATCGTTATTTTTCCTAAAATAAACCGCTTTTTGGTAATTTCGTATCTTTTAATGGCAATTTCTTGTGCTTTCTTAGCTGTTTTTAAAAAGTTACGCTGATTTTGCCAATTTAAAACGTGTAAGTAAATTTCTTGCTCAAATTCTTGTTGCTCTATTTCTATATTGGTTAACACTAAATCTTTATTCGCTTCTACTAATTTTCTTCGAGATTTAGAAACTCCCCAATCTAAAATAGGAATACCCAATGAAACCACTAAACTTTGTTGTTGGTTAAATTCTTGAAATAAATCATTAAAAACATCACCTTGTTGAGATACTCCAAAATTAGCTCTTAAACTCATGCGTAATCTGTTGTTACCTTTTACTTCTGCCACATCTTGTTCTGCTTCTAAGCGTCTTCTTCTAAATTCAATTACTGCTTTTCTGTTGGCTTTTGCTTCTTCTAAGGCTTTTTCTACAGTAACTGTAAATGTGGTGAGCTCTTTTGGGGGAGATAATTGAATATTCTCTGTATCTAAAACTAAATAACGAGATAAATTTTGAGAGGTTCTTTTAAAGTTGATTTCATTTGTAATTACTTCATTTTCAGAATTTAAAACAGATAGTTCTATTTGTAGTAAATCGTTTTCTGCAATTTTACCCATTTTAAACCTACCTTTTGAAATTTGAAAGAGGGTGTCTTGATTCGAAAAATTAGATTGAGCGATTCTTGATTGTACCTGAGCTTTTAATAATGCAAAGTACTGTCTGCTTGTACTTAAAGAAATTTCTTCCATTCTCTCAATAAATTCTCTTTTGGCTTCTTCATAAATCAAAGGTTCTATCTTTTTTTGCCATCTAAACGGATTGTAAAATAGAGAATTCTGGCTGTAATTTAAAGAAAATGGGATGACTGCAAACCCAATAGATTCTGTAGGTTCAAACCGATCTACTCTTTCTAATTGAGAACTTACAGATATGGTACCTCCCGTTAATGCTATATTTTGATTTAAAGATAAACTACCATCAAATCGAACTTGATTAGACCTTCTAAAATCATCAGAACCATCGTCTAGCGTAATTCTATTTACAGAATTTCTAAATTGAGGTAGTGTAGCATCTAANCGTAATTGAGGTAAAAAACCAGCTCTGAAATTTCGATAACGCCAATAACTAGCTTGGTTTTGATTTAATAATGCCTTGTAATCTGGAGAGTTTTTTTGAGCAATAGTTATGGCTTGGTCTAACGTTATTTGTTGCTGACTAAAAATGGAAATCGATAGTAAAAAGAAAAAAGTAAAAAGATTTTTTTTCATAGGTTTTATTTTAGATATTCAAAACGATTTTTTTTCAGTTATTCCGATCTTAAAGCTTCTATAGGTCTTTTCTTTGCAGCGGATTTTGCAGGAAAAATCCCAAAAGTTAAACCCACAAGAACCGCAATAATGAAAGAAGTTAATATAGATGACATAGATAATATAGTTTCTATACCAGAAAAAATTTCTATCAAATAGGCTCCTATAATTCCTAAAATAATACCTATAATTCCACCGCCAACACTAATTAATACTGATTCCGTTAAGAATTGTAGAATTACATCTTCTTGCGTTGCACCAATGGCTCTAATAATACCAATTTCTTTTGTGCGTTCTAATACAGAGGCAAGCATAATATTCATAATACCAATACCTCCAATTAATAAAGAAATACCAGCTATTATACTTAAAACAATATTAAAAATTTGTTTGGTTTTTTGTTGTTGTTTTAAAAGTTGAATAGGTATTGTAATTTCATAATCCAAAACATCATTGTGTCTTCTTTTCAGCATTTTACTTACTACTTCTGCAGTTGCCTTTAATTCATTAGAATTGAAGACCTGAATTGTTAATTTATCTATTTGATGATAATTCCCTCTAAAGTTTTTCTTTTTAGGACCATTTTGATTAGAGTTTCTAACATTAACATCATCAACAATTATTTTTCTGTCTTTGTAACGCACTAAAAATGTATTTNTTGGTATATAAACATCTTGATTTAAATCTCTAATACCTAAATTTTCTTGAGCTTTGTCTGAAATGAATTTTTCTTCAATAACTCCAATTACTTGTAGCCAAACATCTTTTACTTTAATTTGTTTGCCTAAAGCACTTTCTCCAGTAAATAATTTTTTTTCAACTTTTTTACCAATGATACAAACAGGAAGTGCATTTTTTATCTGATATTCTGAAAACAATTTACCTTTTTCTAAATCGATATTAGATGTAGTAAAAAAATCTGGATTAATACCAATAAGCTTTATTGAATGCTGTCTGCCATTGTTAATTACATAGGTATTTAAAAGAATTTCTGGACTAACAATTTTAATACTGGGAATGATTCTTTTAAGACTTTGACCATCTAAAATATCTAAACCTTTGGAGAATCGTTTGCTTTCGGATTTTGTTTCATCTTCATCATTGTCGTTAGAATCATCTTTTTTTTCATCCGGTATAGGAGTAATGACGATGTTGTTTACGCCAACTAGTTCTAATTGCGAAAGGATTTCTTTTTCTGCTCCATTACCAATTGCTAGCATTGTAATTACAGAGGCTACTCCAAAAATAATTCCTAAAGCTGTTAAAAAAGTTCTTACTTTGTTTGTTTTTATAAACCAAAATGCTTCACTAAAATTAGATTTTAGTTTTTCAAAAAGTATTTTAATGTGAATCATTATTTTAAAGGTGTTATACTTTTGTCATCTAAATCTTCTGGCTTATTTAGGTAAACAATATCATTTTCTTTTAACCCTTTATTTACAATAATAACTTCATTGTTAGAAAAACCTAATTCCACTTGCTTTTTTTCGATTGATAAACCAGACTTTACGTATGTATAACTAATAGAATCTTTAGAAAAAACTGCTTCTATAGGAATCATTAAAACATTATCAACTTCTTTTGTAAGTATTTTGTTTGCTGTAGTCATTCCAGGTCTAATGTTTTCATTAGTACCATTCAATTTTATCAATACTTGAAATAGTTTAATATCTGAACCTGCTCTTGTTTCACCAACATTTGCAACATCTGTTACAATACCATCTAATTCTACATCAGGAAAAGCATCAAAACCAACTTTTACAGTAAGTCCCTTTTTTATTTTTCGAATATCAACTTCATTACTATACGTTTTAGATTCCATTTTAGTTAAATCCGGTAAGCTAGCAATAGCTGGTTCCCAAGGAGAAATTGTAGAACCTACTTTCTTTTTTGTACCATTCCATTCTTTTACATAAGTAACCATTCCATCATCTTCAGAATAAATGGTAAATGCTTTTTGAAGTTCTAATAACTCATTAATTTGTTTTTTTATTTTTGATACTTCTGTCCCAACTTCAATCATTTTGGCATTTGCCTGATTTTTTTTAATAGAGTAATCTTCTTTTTTTTCTTTTAAATCACGATTTAATTTTTCTAACTTAATTTCTAATTGCCTAATAATTGCTGGAGCTTCATAAGTAGATTGTTTTAATTCTAGCTGACTTTCTTCTATATTAAAGGTTAAATCTTTAATGGCATTTCTCTCTTGCTTTAAAGTAAGAGTAGTATCTAGTTGTTCTTGTGTGTATTTAGATTCTGCTTTCTCTAAGTTTAGTTGGGCATCTAAAATTTTTCCGTTCAGTTCAGAAACATCCAATTTACCTATATAATCCCCTTTTTTAACTGTGGTACCTTCAGGAACTAAATCTTGAATTTTAATATTGTATAATTGAAACCTTCTAGCATTACCTGGGCCGTTTATTTGTTTAGAACTTGTGGATTGTGCTTCACCTGAAATAAATACTTCATTTTTAAATTTTCCATTTTGTACTTTTACAGTAATAGAAACATCACCAATTGCAGAAACTGAGAAATAACTGTAAATAAGATATAGCAAAATCAATACTACAACAGAAATTATAGCAATATTTTTTTTATTCATTTTTCAAGAATTTGGTTAACTCCTTGCAATTTAATAAAAAAAGGAGCACTTAATAGCGCTCCTTATGTTAATTTTATAAAAGTTTATGATAAATCTTACCCTAAAATATCGTTTAAGGTACGATTTGGTCTCATTGCACCTGCCACTAAATCTTCATTTGGTAAATAGTAACCACCTATATTAAC
>P_2C_Liq_3_UnCtyDRAFT_100664_pt1 | contig 9824 bp, 6 predicted proteins | sample Pon2CUnioCityCA_3_FD_9720 | JGI IMG/M metagenome (IMG submission 9720)
GCGCAGCCATGAGGATGCCTGCGGCCCAGATTGTGAGAAAGTGGCGGCTGCGCAGGCGTTTGGCCTCGGTCGGCCCAAGGCGGCGCGTGGCCGCGAGGGTGAAATATTCGCGCCCCAGCAAAAACCCGTTGAGCGCCCAGAAGATCAAAAGCGCAAAGGGTGCAAAGACGATGTAAAGCACCAGCGCCAGACTATTGGCACCGATCAGCACTCCCATAAAGTTGAGCGTGTCGCGCAGCCCTTGGGCAAAGCTGACAGGGGGTGCTGGCGGCAGCTCTGGGTAGTGCCTGGCTTCTACGGCATTGGCGACATCCTCCAGAAACATCGAGGTAATGGCCGAGGCCACAGGCACCATCAGGAAGATCGAGAGCACCAGCATCAAGAGAAGGGATGCGCCTGACAGCAGGTCATCAAGCCAGCGCACTTCGCCCAGAAACGGAATGTAGACCTCAGGGCCGATGAAGACCCCCACGAGCCACAACAGCCCCGCATAGGCCGCCACCAGAAGCGCCAGCGTGAGCGCAACGCCAATGAGCAACACGCGCAAAAAGCGCCTGTCACCCATTTGCCCGAGCGCCTTTGAGAAAGACGAAAAGATCAGCCCTAGAGCCATGTTGTCTTGGCTTTTACATCAGGGCGGGGGCGGTCGGGTGGTGTGGCGGTTTCGGTGGCGATGTGGATAAGGCCGGCGATACGCTCATGCGGGGTGAGGCCAAGGGCGTGTTCGGCAAACTGGCGTTCGTGGCTGATTGCCCCGGAGAGCCAGTTGGCGCCCCAGCCTGCGGCGAGGGCCGCGTTGACCAGTGCAAGACAGACCGCACCCGCAGAATAGGTCTGCTCGATGGCGGGGATCTTGTCTGACATCACGGGGCTTTCCACAACGGCAACGGCGCAGATGCCCTGGTCAAACTGGCTGCGCGCCTTGGCGGTCTTCTCCTCGTCAAACCCGAGCGCTTTGGCCGTGGTTTCGGCGGCATCGGCGAGCTTTGCCATGGCGTCGCCCTCGATTACGATAAAGCGCCAAGGCTCCAGCTTGCCGTGGTCTGGCGTGCGCGCGGCAAGTGTCAAAAGCGCTTCCAGCTCGGCACGCTCTGGCGCGGGGGCTGTGAGCGTTTTGGCGGGCCGCGAGCGGCGGGTTTTCAGAAAATCAAGCGCAGCTGCGTTGGCCTCGGGCATGGGGAGTTCCTCTTTCTGGATTATTTCTCATGTCATGTTTCGGCTCTCAAAGGTCAAGGGAGCATGGCTATTTCCCGCCTGATGCAGCCCAAAAGCGACGTATTGTAAGCGGTTTGTGACGTCGCAAGGGTTGCTAGCGCATGATTCGCTCCTTAGGCTGTCCCTCGATTGCACATGCATTCAGCCAAAAGTCGCGCCAGCGGCTCAAATGCAATGAAGAGCGATAACGCTCTCTTAGGGAGGAAAATATGAAGTTTTTCACACGCACCGGCAAACCCATGTCCAAGGTCATCACTGACCAGGCCAGCAAGGTCGGAACGGACGAAGTGAGCCGCCGCGAATTTATCGCTATGGCCAGCACCTTTGGTGCGACCGCGGCAACAGCCTATGGCATGCTTGGCATGGCTGCACCTGCCCACGCGGATGGCCACGGCGCCAAGATGGGTGGTACGGTGCGTATCCAGCAGGAAGTCCGCGCGCTCAAAGACCCGCGCACATATGACTGGTCACAGATCGCGAACTTCTCGCGCGGTTGGCTGGAATATCTGGTGAAATGGAACAATGACGGCTCGTTCTCACCCTACCTGCTGGAAAGCTGGGACGTGAGCGACGATGCAAAAACCTACACGCTCAACCTGCGCAAAGGCGTAAAGTGGAACAACGGCGACGACTTCACATCAGAAGATGTGGCGCGCGTGATCAACGACTGGTGCGACAAGTCGTTTGAAGGCAACTCTATGGCAGGCCGTATGGCAACGCTGATTGACGAAGCCTCAGGCAAAGCCATCGAAGGCGCTATCGAGATTGTTGATGGCCACACAGTGAAGCTCAACCTGCCAGCGCCTGATATCTCGATTATTGCGGGTATGGCCGACTATCCTGCGGCTGTTTATCACAAAGATAACAACGCAGAAGACATGGTCTCCAACGCGATCGGCACAGGCCCGTACCTGCCCGAGAGCCTCGAAGTGGGCGTAAAAGGTGTTCTGGTGAAGAACGATGGCCACTGGTGGAACAAAGGCAACGGCGCATGGGCGGACCGTGTCGAATATATCGACTATGGTACAGACCCGTCTGCGTGGGTTGCTGCGGCTGAGGCTGATGAAGTTGACATGATGTACTCTGTCGATGGCGACTTTATCGACATTCTGGGCACCATGGATGGCTGGACACAGCACGAAGTTGTCACCTCGGCGACAATCGTGATCCGCCCCAACCAGCTTGCCGAAGTTGATGGCAAGAAGCCTTATGCTGACAAGAAAGTCCGTCAGGCGATCGCTATGGCGATTGATAACAACGTTCTGCTTGAGCTTGGGTACGAAAACCGTGGCGTTGTAGCGGCCAACCACCACGTTGCGCCTGCGCACCCCGAGTATGTCGATATCGGCATGCCGAAGTATGACCCTGCTGCGGCCAAAGCCCTTCTGGACGAAGCTGGCATGGGTGATTTCGAGATGGAAATCCTCTCGATTGACGATGCTTGGCGCAAGAACACAACCGATGCCGTCGCAGCCCAGCTGCGCGACGCGGGCTTCAACGTGAAGCGCACTGTTCTNCCAGGNTCGACGTTCTGGAACGACTGGGTGAAATACCCGTTCAGCTCGACCAACTGGAACGCCCGCCCGCTTGGCGTGCAGATCTGGGCGCTTGCCTATCGTTCGGGTGAGGCGTGGAACGAGTTTGGTTATGCCAGTGCAGAGTTTGACGAGCTGCTCACGCAAGCACTCGCCACACCCGACGTTGAAAAGCGTAAAGCGCTTATGGAAAAAGGCGAGCGTATTCTGCAAGATGACGCTGTCACGATCCAGCCTTACTGGCGTTCGCTCTACAACCACACAAAAGACAACCTTATGGGCGGTGCACACCACATCGGCTTTGAGATTGATCCAGCGAAACTGTCCTGGAAAGCCTAAGCTTTCTGACAACATGACGAAGACGGGGCGGCCAAGTGCCGCCCCTTTTTTATGTGTGCAGGTCTCTGTGGCCGCTCACGTGGCGCTTGCGGCCATAGCGCGGGTGAGCGCAGGGTAGAGGGCGCGAAAGGTCGCGTAGCCCTGAGCAAAATAGGCGNGGTGCGCCGGNTCTGGCTCAAAGCTGCGTGCCACGGCAGGGGGTGTGCAAACTGCGGCAACGCGCTCGCCTGTTTCGGCCAAACGCCCCAGACGCGCTGCGCCAAAGGCTGCGCCGAAGTCGCCATCGGCGGGCAGATCGACAGGGATGCCAAGGGCATTGGCCAATATTTGCAACCACAGAGGCGAGGCGGTTCCGCCGCCAACGGCCATGACACGGTCAATTCCGGTGCCTGTGGATGTGAGCGCCTCAAGGCTGTCACGGCTTGCGTAGGCCACTCCCTCAAGCACGGCCTGTGTCATCTGTGTGCGGCCGTGGGTATGGTCGAGCCCGACAAAGCTACCGCGCACGCGAGGGTCATTGTGCGGTGTGCGCTCGCCCGAGAGGTAGGGCAGAAATGTCAGCGGCTGTTGCGGGGCAAATGTTGCGCCCAGCTCTTGCGTGAGGGCGCTTGGTGCCATCTCGCAGACCTTGCCCCACCAGTTCAGAGAGTCGGTTGCACTGAGTGCCACTCCCATCTGGTGCCATGTCTCGGGCACGGCGTGGCAAAACGTATGAACCGCGCTGTCAGCCTTTGGCTGATAGGCGGGGGTTGCGGCAAACAAAACACCCGATGTGCCAAGCGAGACAAAGGCGGTGCCTTGTGTTGTTGTGCCAAGGCCAATCGCTGTGGCGGCGTTGTCACCCGCGCCACCAGCGACAACCACGCGGCCCATGCCCCAAGCGCTGGCAAGCTCGCTGCGCAGCTGGCCCGAGGCGTGGGAGCCTTCGACAAGGCGGGGCATCTGCGCGGGGGTCAGCCCTGTGGCCTCCAGCAACTCGGGTGACCAAGCGCGCGCGGCCACATCAAGCCAGCTTGTGCCGGAGGCGTCAGACATCTCCGAGGCGTATTCGCCCGTGAGCCAAAGGCGCAGGTAGTCTTTGGGCAGCAAGACTTTTGCGAGTTTGGCAAAAACCGCGGGTTCGTGCTTTTGCACCCAAGCCAGCTTTGGCGCGGTAAAGCCCGGGAAGACAATGTTGCCACTGATCGCGCGAAACGCGGGTGTGGCGTCCAGTGTGGCGGCTTCCGCATGGCTGCGGGTGTCGTTCCAAAGAATAGCGGGGCGCAAGACCGTGTCGTTTGCGTCCAGCAGCGTTGCGCCGTGCATCTGCCCCGACAGCCCGATGCCGCGCACGGCGGAGACAGCGCTTGGGGCGCGGCTGCGCAGATCGTTCATTGCCAGTGTGGTGGCGTGAAGCCAGTCGCCAGGGTCTTGCTCGGCCCAGCCCGTTTGCGGGCGCTGTACGGTCAGGGGCGCAGCCGCAGAGCCGAACACGCGCTGCGCCTCATCCACCAACAAAAGCTTCACCCCGGAGGTGCCTAAGTCAATTCCGAGATACATGGCCTGGCCTCATCTGTGGTGGCAGAGCCAAGCCGCAAGGGGCGCTCTGCAGTGTCGTGATCTGGCGATTGTAGCACAGCCCGCTTGGCCCTGTCGCGGCGGGGTTACGCGCCTGCGAAGTCGTCGCGCGCGTAGCCCTGCACATAGAGCAGCGCTGTCAGGTCACCGTGGTTGATGCGGACGTTGCATTCTGCGGCCACGCTTGGCTTGGCGTGGAGCGCCACGCCGCTGCCGGCAAGTGTCAGCATCCCGAGGTCATTGGCACCATCGCCCACGGCCAGAACATCGGCAGCTGTCAGCCCGAGCTTGGCGGTGATTTCGTGCAGCGCCTGCACCTTGGCTTCGCGCCCGAGGATGGGGAGCTTGACCGCGCCTGTCAGCTGGCCGCCTTCGGCCAAAAGCGTGTTGGCGCGGTTTTCGTCAAAGCCGAGTTTGGCGGCAATGGCCGCTGTGAAGGCCGTGAACCCACCCGAGACAAGCGCCGCATAAGCGCCATTGGCTTTCATCGTGGCGAGCAAGGCGGGGCCACCCGACATCAGGCTGATCCGCTCGGCCAGCACCTTGGCAATGACGGTTTCATCCAACCCCTTGAGAAGCGCCACCCGCTCGGTGAGCGCACCGTCAAAATCAAGCTCGCCGTTCATGGCGCGCGCGGTGATGTCTTTGACATAAGCGCCCACGCCCGCCTCTTCGGCCAGCTCGTCGATGCATTCCTGCTCGATCATCGTGCTGTCCATATCGGCCAGCAACATTTTCTTTTTGCGCCCGTCTGTTGGCTGCACCACAAGGTCCACGCCCAGCTTCTGCACATCAGCCCAGACATCCCACTGGTTGGCGGGGATCTGGCCAACCTCGAACTCGGCCGCCTCGCCTTGCGCCAGCCAGCGGGCATCGCCTCCGCCCCAAGCGGTTTGCAGCGCCCCCAAAAGCGACGGCTCAAGACAGGGGGCTTTGGGAGAGGTTAGCAGCGTGACGGTATACATAGGCAAAGTTTCCGATCGTAGTCGTTCATGTCGCATTTTGCGGGTTAAGCGGCGTGATAGCCTCATTTCTGCGCTTGTGAAAGAGGGCAGGACGCTTTAGCTCGGGCGGCAGGACACCCCTCCCTAACGAGGGGCTCATATCTGGAAGGGTATCATGATTGATATTATAAAACCGGCAGCGCGCCCGGCCAACCCGCGCTTTTCTTCTGGCCCCTGTGCCAAATACCCCTCATTCACATTGCAGGCACTTGAAGGCGCTCCCTTGGGCCGCAGCCACCGTGCCGCCGTGGGCAAAGACAAGCTGAAAGCCGCAATCGAAGAGACCCGCGCGCTTCTTGGTGTGCCCGCTGATTACCACATCGGTATCGTCCCAGCGTCTGACACAGGCGCAGTCGAGATGGCCATGTGGAGCCTTTTGGGCGCGCGCCCGGCCACTATGGTCGCTTGGGAAAGCTTCGGCGCGGGCTGGGTCACCGATGTGGTCAAGCAGCTCAAGCTCGACGCCACCGTCAAGACAGCCGACTACGGCGAGATCGTCGACATGGCGGCGCTGGATTATGACACCGATGTTGTCTTCACATGGAATGGCACCACCTCTGGTGTGCGCGTGGCCAATGGTGACATGATCCCCGACACGCGCGCTGGCCTCACCATCTGCGATGCAACCTCGGCAGCCTTTGCGATGGAGCTGCCTTGGGACAAGCTCGATGTCACGACATTCTCCTGGCAGAAGGTTCTGGGCGGCGAAGCGGCGCATGGCATGATCATTCTGTCACCCCGTGCTGTGGAGCGCCTTGAAAGCTACACACCCGCGTGGCCGATGCCCAAGATCTTCCGCCTCACCAAAGGTGGCAAGCTGATCGAAGGTATCTTCCGTGGTGAGACCATCAACACCCCCTCCATGCTGGCGGTCGAAGATTACCTGATGGCGCTTGAGTGGGCGCGTTCGGCGGGGGGGCTCAAAGGGCTCATCGCGCGGGCCGATGCCAACGCACAGGCGATCTTTGATTTCTGTGATGCCAACGACTGGATCGCAAACCTCGCAGCTGACCCTGCGACGCGCTCCAACACATCGGTGTGTCTCAAGTTCACCGATCCGCGCATCACCGACGGCGCCGCGTTTGCCAAAGCTGTGGCCAAGCGCCTTGAAGCCGAGAATGTCGCCTATGACATCGGCGCCTACCGCGACGCGCCCGCTGGCCTGCGCATCTGGTGCGGTGGCACGGTTGAGACAACCGACGTCGCAGCGCTTCTGCCGTGGCTCGCTTGGGCCTTTGAAGCCGAAATCAACGCATAATTCCCGAGGTGCGCAGACGCTGCGCGCCTCCTCCCCCTGATATTCAAATGAAGGATGCTCACCATGGCTCCCAAAGTTCTCGTCTCTGACAAACTCAGCGAAACAGCTGTCCAGATTTTCCGCGACCGTGGCATCGAGGTGGATTTCCGCCCCGAGCTTGGCAAAGACAAAGACGCGCTGGCCGCCGTGATCGGCGAGTATGATGGCCTTGCCATCCGCTCGGCCACCAAAGTCACGCCGACAATTCTGGCCAATGCGACCAACCTCAAAGTCATCGCCCGCGCGGGCATCGGCACCGACAACATCGACAAAGACGCCGCCTCCAAGAAAGGCGTCATTGTTATGAACACGCCTTTCGGCAACATGATCACCACGGCAGAGCACGCCATCGCAATGATGTTCGCTGTCGCGCGCCAGATCCCTGAAGCCTCTACCAGCACCCACGCAGGCAAATGGGAGAAGTCGAAGTTTATGGGCGTCGAGCTCACCAACAAGACCCTCGGCGTCATCGGCGCAGGCAACATCGGCGGGATTGTTTGTGACCGCGCCCGTGGCCTCAAGATGAAGGTTGTGGCCTATGACCCCTTCTTGTCCGAAGAGAAGGCAGCCAAGATGCAGGTCGAGAAAGTCGAGCTTGACGAGCTTCTGGCGCGGGCTGATTTCATCACGCTTCATGTGCCCTTCACCGAAGCGACAAAGAACATCCTCAGCCGCGAAAACCTTGCCAAAACCAAGAAGGGTGTCCGCATCATCAACTGCGCGCGCGGTGGCTTGGTGGATGAAGAGGCATTGGCCGATGCGCTCAAGTCGGGCCATGTTGCCGGCGCGGCCTTTGATGTGTTCTCCCAGGAACCCGCCACAGAGAACCCGCTCTTTGGCCTGCCCAATGTCGTCTGCACGCCACACCTTGGTGCCGCCACCACAGAGGCGCAAGAAAATGTTGCGCTGCAAGTGGCCGAGCAGATGTCAAACTACCTGCTCACAGGCGCCGTTGAAAACGCGCTCAACATGCCAAGCGTGACAGCCGAAGAAGCCAAGGTCATGGGGCCCTGGATCTCGCTGTCGGGCCACCTTGGCAACTTCATCGGCCAGCTCACAGACGAGCCGATCAAAGCCATCAATATCCTCTATGATGGCGCGGCCTCGGGCATGAACCTCGAAGCGCTCAACTGCGCGGTTGTGGCCGGTATCATGAAGACAGTGAACCCTGACGTGAACATGGTCTCCGCGCCCGTCATCGCCAAAGAGCGCGGCGTGAAAATCTCGACAACAAGCCAGGATAAATCAGGCGTGTTTGAGGGCTATGTCAAAGTCACCGTTGTGACCGACAAGCGCGAGCGCTCCATCGGTGGCACGGTCTTCTCTGATGGCAAGCCGCGCTTCATCCAGATCAAAGGTATCAACATTGATGCCGAAGTCGGCCGCCACATGCTCTACACAACCAACTCCGATATGCCGGGCATCATCGGGACATTGGGCCAGACCATGGGCGAAAACGGCGTCAACATCGCCAACTTTACTTTCCGCGGCAGGCGGCGAGGCCATCGCGCTGCTCTATCTTGATGCACAGCCAGATGAGACCGTGCTGCAAAAGCTCAAGGATACGGGCATGTTTGGTCAGGTGAAATCACTCGAATTCGATGTCGCCTAACGGCACTTGACCAACCTCTGGAAAAAGCAAAAGGCCCGCCATCTGCGCGGGCCTTTTCATGTCTTTCTTTTTGCCCGAAATATCCCAGGGGGTCTGGGGGACTGGTCCCCCAGCTGGTCGGATTTGGCGCAGACAAATTCGAAGCCACCTTAGCCCTTGAGGTCCATCCACGCATCATATTGCGACAGATAAACCTTGCCCGTCAGAGCCCCCAGAAAATGGCTGCGCTCAAGGCGGTCCATCACGGGGCCTTTCACCTCGCTCAAGTGCAGTTTGATGTTCATGTCCTTAAGCTTAAGGTTCAGCGCCTCAAGACTTTCCAGTGCCGACAGGTCCACTTCGTTCACCGCCGAGAACATCAGCACCACATCGCTCAAGGGCTCGTCGCACACGACCCGCGCGCTGACATAGTCTTCCAGAAAGCGCGCATTGGCAAAATAGAGGCTTTCATCGACCCGAAGGGTGACAAGATGGGGCTGCGTTTCCACCGCGTGGCGGTGGATGTTGCGAAAGTGCTGGGTGGTTGGCACAAGGCCCACTTCCGCGACATGGGGGCGCGAGGTGGCATAGAGGTGCAGCGCAATCGAGATGAGAACGCCAGCCGAAACGCCGATCTCCACACCCAGCCCGAGCGTGAGCACGATGGTCGTCGCGACAGCGGCGAAATCAACCTTGGAATAGCCCCAGGCCCGCTTCAGGATGCCAAGGTCAACAAGGCCGAGCACAGCCACAATGATGGTCGCGGCCAAAGTGGCTTTGGGCAGGAAATAGAGCAGCGGCGTGAGCAAAAGTGCGGCCAGCAAAATTCCGATGGCGGTGAAAGCCCCGGCCGCAGGTGTTTCGGCCCCGGCATCAAAGTTTACAACAGAGCGCGCAAAGCCGCCGGTTACAGGGTAGCCCCCCGAGATCGCCGCCGCGATATTGGAGGTGCCAAGGCCGATCAGCTCCTGGTCTGGTTCGATCCTCTGGCGCTTTTTGGCGGCCAAAGTCTGCGCCACCGAGACCGACTCGACAAACCCGATCACCGAAATCAGCAGGGCTGAAACGAAGAGGTCACTCCACAGCGACGGGCTGAAGGAGGGCAGCGTGAGCGGGGGCAGCCCCTGTGGCACAGCGCCCACAATCTTGACGCCCGCACCCTCAAGCCCAAGCGCCCAAGCGGCGAGGGTTGTCACCGCGACTGCCGCCACAGGCCCGGCCTTTGCGCCAAGGTCGGCGAGGCGCGGGCGCAACCCTGCGCGCAAAAGCAGGGGCTTCAGCCCCTT
>P_2C_Liq_3_UnCtyDRAFT_100669_pt1 | contig 9743 bp, 12 predicted proteins | sample Pon2CUnioCityCA_3_FD_9720 | JGI IMG/M metagenome (IMG submission 9720)
AATGGGTTTGTGCCAGCCGTGCCAGTTGCCCGCGAAGCCCCGGTATAGATCGCGCTCACGCAATCCGCCTCAGCTTCGTTGCGCAGCGTCCGCATCATCTGCGCGACCATCTGCCTGATCCATTCGGCAGAAGTCGCGCCGTTGTCCAGTGAACGCTGCTGTTCGCCGGTCAGATACATCGTGGTCTTGCGCGACTTGCTGATTTCAACGGTCACCTCGTCGGCAGTCGCGTCAGCACCTTGCGCCGCCGCAACACCCGGCACAAAGTCCGTTGCTGCACGAGTAGGCGCAACAGGCACCTTCACCGCGTCACCGATAGCAACGCCCCTGCTGTCAAAGTTGGTATTGATCGCATCAACCGCGCCAAACGGCTCAGACGATACTTCTTGCGCAGCCGAAAACAGGATCGGCTCAAGTGCTGTCAGTGTGTTAGGCATTTAAGCCTCCTATAATGTCGGCCCGCATTGGGCCTGATTAAACCACCTTGACGCCGGGATTTGCTTTGTAAAAAGCCGCTTTTTCCTGTGGCGTCATGGTATCGAGTTGTGAAGCAGCAACTGTTTTGCCGCCTCCGTTCGGTGTCCCTGATTGCGCACCGCCGCCTTGTGGCTTTGATACAAACGCCTTGCCATCTCCAGCAGCCCAAGACTTGACATAATCGCCAAGAACCTTTGGCCCCATAGCCGTGTCAACATACGCCGTGCCGTCTTCGCCTAGCTTCACATCGCCCGACAACATCGCAGTCGCGGCTTTGACGAAAGCAGGCTCAGTAATGCCCACGCCTTGCAGCGCATTGGCAAGTGACTGATCGCGCGTCACGCCCGTATATTTCCCACGCCATTCGCCCGCCTCCGCTTCCTTAGCTGCAAGTTGCTCTTCCAAGGCCGTGATCTTGGCTTGAGTTGCCGCCGTGTCAGGCGCGCCTTTCTCAAGTTCCGCAATCTTAGCCTTGAGCGTTGCCGCCTCGGACTTTGCCTTTTCCCGGTCTTCTTTCGTCCGGGTGTAAGCGTTGCGCAGGTTTGCGACTTCTGGGTGATCGTCTACGCCTTCAACGTCCAGCACATACTTGCCATCGGTTTCAACGTAAAACGATTGCGCGGCCTCATCGAGACCTTCAAGACTTTCAAGAACAGTTTTCAAGGGCATCGCCCGATCTCCTTTGCCATCGGCAATTAAACGGCATTATCGCCTAAATCCGCAAGATTGTCCACCTTGGCGAATTCCTCTTCCGCAGTGACCTCTGGCGAAAACAGCCCACCCTTCTGGCCCGCTGCAAAATAACTATCCCAAGACATGCCGCCGCGCTCGTAAACTCCGAACAATGCCGCAAAGTCTTGCGCGGAAATGCTCTGATCCAGCAAGTCCTCCGGTGGTGTTACAACGATATCATCTTCTGGCAAGCCCATAATCATTGCCACGTTGCGAAGGCTCTTTTCGAGTAGCAGGCAAGATGATTGCGCGATACTCGTTAGTGTAGCGGTTTCGGACGCAAAGCGCAGCTTGCGAGCTTCCCCGCTTTCCTGCACCCCTGCCGATTGTTCAAGCAGTCGCGCCCCAGCCATAACCGCCGCTTCGCGCTGATCCATCATGGCCTGCTTGTGTGCCTCAATGCCGCTGCACGTTGGCGACACATAGCGCAAGTCTGGCGTCATGCCGTCACCGCCGATCATTTGGTGAACAGCACCGGCCCCAACCATCGTGGGTGCATCGCCGTTGATCGCGACAAGCGTTTCCTGCCCGCTCATATAAAGCTGGTGGCGATAATCCGCTGAAAGCTGGTAAATTGCAATCGCCGCATTTGCCACACCGATTAGCGGTGGGGCCTCCACACGCGGCGAAAGGTCAACGGCATTACCAACCGCAAACGGGATGCGCGGCAACAGCGATCCGCCGCGCCCGCGCACAATTACTTCCTCGCCCACGTCAACGTCGCCGTTAAACACGAAAGGCGTGTATAGACCGCCATCAACGGTTAACAGGCGGAATTGTTCCATTTGCTGCCATACAAAGCCATCCCTGATCTGACGGCTTTCGTCCAGAACCCAGAAATCCACATCCCAATTAATCAGAAGGTCACGCGGGAACCCGACCAAGTAAGGATCGCCGCCGCCTTCGGGCGCATCGGTAAGAACGGCATAACCGCCGATAACCAGCAACTCGCGCGTTATTCGCCGGTGAAACGCCTCAAGCGGCAAGCCGTCGCCATTCGCGTTTTCCCATAGGAACATCATCGCGTCCGGCATTTCGATCTTGATTTCACGCCCGTGGATAATCCCGATCATAGCAGATACGCTTGGCGCAAGAATTGCCGGGAATTGCGCGCGGTCCTTATAAGCCTGATACATAGCGACACCGCCATCATCTTGGCCCTTAAAGCCGCTTGGCATTTTCAGATAGTATTCACCGCGATATTTGACTTGCGCTTCTCCGTCCATGCAGTCGCGCATCCGCTGCCACTCAGCAAAGCGATGGGCGGTCATTGCCGGGTGAAATGTCTTAACTGCCATCAGTAAAGCCCCGTTAGCGGTTTCGTGGTGGTGGACGGTTTCGCCCTGTGTCGTATTATAGACCCAACCGCATACCGCACCGCGTCCCAGCCATGGTTATGCGCGTCCACAATGGCCGTTGTAACATCGCCCGTCAATCTGTCCACCTTGTAGCTATAAAGCCGCGCCTCGCGCTGCATGTTATCACACTCAGGGTGAATTACAATCTTGCGAAAGCTGCGCAAATAGGCAATGCCATCTTCGACACTGCCCTTCCACTTATCGACCGATTGGGCGCGCGGCAATCCGTGGCGCTTCAGGTGCGATATGCTTTCGGGTCGCGCATTATCCCAGCGGCTTACTTCCCGTTCAAAGCCCGGTATCTTGCCAGTAACAAATGGCGCGGTATCGTCCAGTTCCAAGCCCGTCTTGAATGCCTCGCGCCTGATAAGGATTTCATCCCCGGCAATCCAAACTTCCACCGCCGCCGTTGGGTCTTGTGAAAAGCCAAAGTCACCTCCGTAGTATGGGCCATTCCAGCCTTGCGCGGGTTCAAACGCCCGCACTTCCACTTTGCCGCCAAATATCTGCGCGTCACTGTTTTGTAGGTATGCTCCTTGCCAGACGTGGGCATAGGTTGCCGGGTCAAGCCGGGATTGTTCACGTTGGCGCAATTCGTTTAGGCCAGCCGGAAAGAATGGGTTATCATCCCAATTCAGGCAAACGATTGCGGCATTGTCTGGCGGGTTCTTGCGAAAGCGCAAATCAACCGGGCTACCGTCAAGGCGCGGGTTCCATATCGCCCATAGTTCCGACTTGGGCTGGCGGAAAACGGTTGCCTCTAGCGCCAGCCATGACACTTCTGGAATATCCTCTGCCTCTTCGACAATGGTCAGGTCGATTTTCGCAAGCGACTTTATGCTAGATGAATTATGACGCAAGCCGCGAAAAATAAACTCGGTGCCGTTTGCGCCCTTTAGGTAATCGACACCCACGTCATAATGCGCCTCTAGCCACGGCTCAGACGCAATTGCGGCCTTTAGTTCGGCATGGAAGCTTTCCTTGATGCTGGCCTGAAATTCACGGGTGCAGAGAATGCGCAGCGGCTCAATCAAGCCCCATATCGCGGCCATCTTTGCAGCGCCAAATGATTTACCGGAACCGCGCCCGCCGTGCATTGCGCGATACTGATATGAGCCTCGCGGGGCTTCAAACAGATCGACTAGCTTTTCCGGGAGGTCAACTGTCGCTGTCTGCATTGGGCTTTGCAGCGCGCAAGATGATCTGTGTTGGGGCTAAACTGCCATCGCTAGACGTGTGGTCAATCTCTTGCTTTTCCCGCCAGCCTGCGCGGGTTTTCATCCAGAATATTTGCGCAGCCGTGTCGCCACCCTTGGCTTTGTTAAACAAGTGGCCGCCGATTTGCGCATTAGCCTGCGCTAGTGAGTGGTCCAGTTCCTTGCGGTAATGCTTGCGCAGCGTCTTGGGGTCAATATCAAGAATGTCCGCAATAACCTCTTGCCGCGTGCCGATCATGGCGTGCAGCTTAACCACTTCGCGCGTGGCATTTGTCGGGCTGTGTGATTTGCGGCTCATGTCCAAACCTTTGGAGCGTGCGGGTCAGTGCTGCCCTGCCGCTCTGCTGGCTGGTCGCCAGTGATCGCCTGCTTCGCACGCTTGGGGTATGGTTTAGCAAGGGGAATGATACGCGCTTTCATTTCTGCGTCAAGGGGCATAATGTAACGGTGTTTGCCGGGAACATCAACAACGGTTGCGCGGGGGTCGCGTTTTTTGGCCCCTTCTAAATTTTGCACCAAACCAGCCGAACCAAGTGTTCTAGGATGGGTCAGTTTGCCGTGGATCATGTAGAACCGCGCAGATGCGCCTTGTCCCGTGTAAATCCAGTTTCCAGCCTGATAAATACCGCCATGATGGCCTTGCGATGTATCTGCAAAAGAGACAATCAACCTCAATCCGGAGTTGGCTTTGTGCATCCAATCATTAGCGATGCGGACAATTCGAGAAACCGGCGTTTCGTGTTTATTCAAAGCAATGCGGACAAGTTCAATACACTGATTTTGTTCTAGCCCGTATGGCTTCCCAAGATTGGGCGTTGCGCCACACCCATAAATCACCACGCCAATAAATTTGCCGCGCTCCCAAACGCCGACCTTTGAAAGTTTAGACTTTGGGACGCACCCGCTATAATGCCAATTCTCACAGGCATACTTCGCCGCGGCATGGGTTGCCCAGTCTATGCGCAGGTCAGCCTTGCCCATGTTCTCGCAAGTCCCATTCACCGCCGCAATGCGGGCAAGTCACCATCTTAGGCGCTAGTTCGTCCAGCTTACCTTGGTCATCTTCCGTTCCGGGTTCAAAATTTGGCTCATCAAACAAAGCCGCCAGCTCCCCCAACTCAAACCCGGTCAGCGTCAGGTCAAACCCCTGCGCGTCCAAGTCCTGCAACTCGACCTTGAGCAGATCGTTGTCCCAGCCTGCGTCTAGCGCCAAGCGGTTATCGGTGATTATATAGGCCCGCTTTTGAGCATCCGTCAGGTGGGCAGCGTCAATACAAGGCAGTGTGTCAAGCCCTAGCTTTTGCGCCGCCATAACGCGCCCATGGCCCGCCACAATGCCATTCTACCCGTCCGTGATGATCGGGTTTAGAAAGCCAAACTCACGAATGCTTGCCGCAATCTTGTCTACTTGCGCGGGGCTGTGCGTGCGTGAATTGCGCGCGTATGGCACAAGGTCAGCAACCGGAACCGTTTTATAATCGGGAAAATCAGTTGCCATCTATCCTATGCCTTCCATTTCTCACATCATGCCACGCTTGTGCGGCTTGTTCAAGGTTGCGGGGTCTCCGGGCAGATTAGCGCTATATAAATCCCATATCCCCGCTGGCGTGATTGGCCTCATATTTAAGCGCGACCTGCTCTAAACGCCTTGCAGCCAGACTTATCCCGTCTGGTCAGGGCAGGTCTTGCGACGTGTCGATTTCGCGGCTATCGTTTGTCAGTGCCATGTGTTGTTCCTTCCATGTGGCATGTGGCCGGGGAGTGTTTCGGGTTCCGCTCTCCGGCCTTTAGTTTAGCGGGCATCTGCGTGCTCGTCTAGATAATCCCGCAAGATTTCGATTGCAGCCTCAGATAGCGTATCGCAGCCCCATAGCTTGGCCTGACGTTCAAGCGTGTAAAGCTGCGAGGCGTCAAGTGCAGCGCCTAGCCTGCAACTGCCCATTGCCATGCCGTTTTGATATGTCCTGCGCTTGCGATGCAGATTTTCGGTTACTGCGTATTTGCCGATGTTCTTGTGCGTGTAGAATTCGCCCGTTGTGAGTTGGATATGCTCTGAGATTTCGCGCGCTGTAAGTCCATCTTTGCGCATTTGGGCGATAAGGTCTCGGTGGTCTGATACAGGCATTAGAGCGCCACCCAATACACTGCACCGCGCGGGCCGCGCTTGTCTAACCTCTTAACCTTGCCCTGAGCCTTGAGCGTGTGCAGCGCGCTATTGGCTGCATCACGGCTTACGCCAACTTCAGGCAGGGCACCTATCTCAAGCGAGGTCAGCGGGCCTTTAACGTTGCGCAATGCCTGTTTGATCTTGGCGCATGTTGTCGGGGTTCTGCCGATCTGCTTTGCTTTGGCTTGCTGTAACTTGGCTTGGCTTTCGCTGTCCCATGTGTGGTGGCCGCGTCTTTCACGCATACGGGCGTTTTCGCGCGCGGCATACTTTGCCATTTCGGAAAGCTCTTCTTGGAATGCGGTGGTCATCCCTCATCCCCTTCCTTGCCCAGGGTCTTTGCACGATTGGCGGCGTCCCATTGCTGGACTTGTTCAGCTTGCGCGGGGGTTAGAAGCGGCTGCTTGCAAAACACAAGCCCCGCTTGCTTTGCCTTTCGGCGTTCTGTTGTCGTAACTGCCATTTGTAAGTTGCTCCCTTCTGCCCTCGCAGACTAAGGCGCGCGGCGCGCTACGTCAACTCCTTTTATTGCACCATTGGCCAAACAATGCTGGGGTGGTGTTAGGGGCGCATGGGGCGTGGGGCGCAAAGTTTTCAAGTCGCCATACAAATATATGAACTTTGTAAAATTGCCCAAAAACCCCTTTTTTTACAGTTTGAAACTGTTTCTGCCTACAACTTCCTTTTTCTTCTTCTTTGCGCCCCAAAAAGAAAAATAATATAGTAAAAGTCAATAAAATCAAGGGGTTAGGGGATGGGGCGCAAAGTTGGGGCGCAAAGTCAAAAACAGCCATCTTTGCGCCCCAAGCCCGCTTTGCGCCCCAACCGTCGCGCTCCTTGGGGCGCAAAGACAAACAACTTTGCGCCCCACTCAAAACGGCACATCGCTAAACTCGTTTTCGCCCCCATGCCATGCCCTCACAGCCTCAAGTGCGTCATCCTCACTTGCGAACTTGGACCCCTTGAACCAGACATAATGATGTTGACGTGACTTCAGTTTGACGCGCCGTTTGTCACCTTGCTGGTAGCCCATGTCCCGCAAGATTTGTGACAGGGCGCGTTTCTGCGGCAGGGATTTGCTGTCCATCTCAGCGCAGTTTTTCAGATGCGTCACATCGATCAGTTTGTCGTTTACAATGTCCGAAGCATAATCCTCGATGGCATCCTCTACGTCCTGCCTGTCATCAGATACATTGGCCTTTTTCATTTCAGACAACCCGGTTGTTATCGGGGCGCGCCCGTGCGGATTGAACTCTGGTGACAAAACCCGATCCAACAAAAACCGCCCGATTGCGTCAACGCGCCGATTGGTTTCCGAAAACAGGCGATCAAAATACACCCCTGTTTTCTCTTTCCCGCCATGCTGCAAGAACAAGTCCTCTTGTTCACGATGCCGGGTAAATATAACGCAATACCGCCTGTCATTGTCGCTCATCGGCACAGCATCTTGGTGGTTTGTCGTCATAAGGTATGATGCAAAGTTGGGTGCATGATACCGCGTTGCGCCTTTTGGTTCGACGGCAATGCTGTCGTTTGAAATCATTGGCTTTAGCTGATCCAGAACACGCCACTTGTTTGTGCCGCTGATCCGTATCTCTTCAATGCCGATGAGGCGCGACCCCACGGCCCAGTCGTTGAAAGGCCTTTCAATCATCGAGGTGTTAATGATTGTCGCGTTGCGGCCCATTAACTGCTGAAGAACGTGAAAGAAATACGTCTTACCGTTCCCCTCAATCCCCCAAAGCAGCATACCCCAACGAACCCGCGCCCCTTCATTCCGATAGACATATGCCATAAAGTCCATGAGCAAGTCGCCTTCGCGCTCATCGGATATTGTGTTACGGACGTGCTGCACAAACATATCCACAACCGCTTGCCCGTCGTCATCTATGGCTTTGCAGGGTGCCATGCCGCTGCGGAAGTATGTGTTGACGTGAGGCTTGCCTTCGCTGTCAAACAGCTTGGGTTGGCCGGGCCAATACATACCGCGCACAACAGTTGGTATTTGGACCATGTTTAGCGCAAAGTTTGCCGCGTCTGTTTCGAGTGCTACAACTTCGGGCTTGCGATCAAACTTAGCCCGAAACGCCTCGCGCTTGATTGCGTAGTCGGCTAGGGCGGTGTTGATGAAAAGGCAATCGGCCTCACCGTAAACCCAACCATCCAACCATTCGGGCGCGTCAATGGCAGTCGCGTCATCGTCGTCAGACACGCGCGCTTTTTTTATCGGCTTGAAAGATGCCTTGACCTCGCGCAGGCCCATCCCCGCGTCTTTGGCATAGACCTCATGAACGGTTTTCGCTAAAAGTGATCTGATATCTGGCGAAAGCTGAATTTCGTTGAGCGCCTGCACGCGCCGCTTAAAAGCCGAGTAAGTTTCACGGTCCGAAACTTGCTCGGCTTCACTTTCAAGAGACAATGCAACCGGGCTATCTGCCGACACAACCGCGCTTTGCGCCATGCCGCCAGACGCCTTTATTATCGATGCCATTGTGACGGGCCGAGATGATCCACCAAAGCTGCGCCATTTTGTGTTCATTTCTTTTTGCTTAAAGCGTTCTGCGTCCTGCTTTGACCAGTTGACCCACCGGTCAAAGCCTTGAGTGGACCCTTGAAACTGGTGAAACAGCGCCATGCCAACACGCACCCACTCATCATAGTCGAGATTGTTGGGGGGATAGTTTGCAAGAACGCTGTCCACCTGATCGGGCGTCAGGTCTAACGGCTGATTGATAACCGCAATGCTGAGATCATCGTCGTCACGCTCTGCTCGCACTATGCGGCCCGCAGGCACGTCACCTACATCCCAAGGCGTGGTCTTGTCACCCGATAGGCTCCAAGGCGTCACGCCGTGCTTGTGTGATGCCAGAAACATGATCTGATTGACGATGTAAGAACACTTGTCGATCCCGTCCAACCCGATCTTGTCGCGGATGGCGTCAACCACTTCGGGATATTCTTCTGGCGTCACCGCGCGCGACAATGGCACGAAAACCCTAAAGCGTGGCGCGGCGTCGGTATGCCGGAATGTGGTGTAAGCGGTAAAGGCGCAATCAAGATTGATCGACAATGCCAACTCAACGTCTAGTAGCGTTGTTCCTTCTGGCAGGTCATCATAATCAAGAGATGCGATTGTGCGGGTTGCGATGTTTTCTGCGCGCCCGACGCTTTCGTCGGCCCTGACGCCGCCAACAACTGCCGCACGCTGCACGCTTTGCTCTTTGGTATCAAAGCCGACGGACTTGACGGCAACGCGCGCGAAGTCGTCCCATTCGGTTTCTTTGGTTTCAGCGTGCGCGAAGTTTTTGCAATAGGTGAATTTAATCATCATTGCTTGCCCCGCCCGTGCGCAGCGCGTCCAGAACCTCATCTAGATTGAAGCGGTAATGTCCGCCAGGTAGTCTGATCGAAGGGATTTTGCCGTTGTTGGCTAGATCGAGAATAGTGTTCTTGCTAAGGCCCAGTTGGTCCGCAAGTTCTGAAGATCGTAACATATCGTCACCTTTCGTGTTGCATTGTCCCGAAACGTATATTACAACCTTTGATATTGCAACATAAGGAAACGTAAAATGCTTGAACAAAAAATCGCAGAACTGACAGCAGCCATTGAGGCATTGACTGCAACACTGATCGCGCAAGGTGCAACACCTGCTTCGTCAATGCCCGTTGCTGATGTTGAAGCGCAAGCGCCAGAAACTGACGCATCAAGCGAAATGGACCCTTCGCCACAAGACCTGAAGGACGCAACTCTTAAGGCTGCGCGGGCTGGCAACAAAGACGCAATCCGGGACA
>P_2C_Liq_3_UnCtyDRAFT_100670_pt1 | contig 9741 bp, 9 predicted proteins | sample Pon2CUnioCityCA_3_FD_9720 | JGI IMG/M metagenome (IMG submission 9720)
GCGCCTTCGACCACTCGGCCACGTCTCCGCCGACGGGTATACAAGCGCAAGAGACGGATTTACAAGGTGTTTTCTGAGGTTTTTCAAATTTCTTCCACCCCATGAAAACCGCTGAAAATTCCCATAAAATAAAGGCGAAACGCGCGCTCTTGCTGGCTTTGCTTGACACCTCTCATTTCACAGGTGCACCTTGGGTTTCACGCTTTTCCGCCCGTTGCGGGAATCCCGTTGGCCACTTGCCATGCCATTTTTTTCAATCTTGGCCCTGCGTGTTTAAAAAACGCGGTATAGCTCTCGCAAAAATAGTTATGCCCCGCCTCGCCCGTCTTGGATGTGGCAAAGCGGTGCTTGGGGCAACCGCCATTGCAGGCAAAGCGAAACGCACAGGCGCGGCATTGTGCCGTCAATGACGCCTCTTTGTCTTGTCCAAAGGCCTCCTGCCGATCGTTCCAGAGCATCTCGCGCAGCGGGGTCTCACGGATGTCGCCGAGTTTGTATTCGGGGTAAACATAATGATCGCAGGCATAAAGGCTGCCGTCATGTTCAAGCGCGAGACTCTTGCCGCAGGTCTTGGCAAAAACACAAAGCGCCGAAGGCCGCCCCATCCAAAGACCAAGCTGCACATCAAAGAACTGCACCGAGACCCGCCCCACATCGGCTTTGAACCAGAGATCAAAGACATCACACAGAAACTTGCCATAGGCGCGCGCGGCGACGCTCCACTCGGTTACTTTATTCTCGGGGGCCATGTCCTGCTGTGGCGCCCCCGCCAGCATGGCGCCGCCGCTGCGCTCGGCAATCGGGATGAACTGGATATGTTCAAACCCTGCCCCCGTCAGAAACCGGTAGATTTCGCGGCCCTTGCCGCCATTGGCGCGGTGCACAGTTGTTAGCGCGTTATGCGGCACACCATGGCGCTGAAGCACCTCAAGCCCGCGCATCACCGCGTCAAATGTTGGCCGCCCCGCGCGATCGACGCGGTATCTGTCATGCACAGCTTTCGGCCCGTCCACGCTCAGCCCGACAAGAAATCCGTTCTCCGCCAGAAAGCCGCCCCATGCCTCATCAAGTAACATCCCGTTGGTTTGAAGCGCATTGGACAGCGGCACCCCCGCAGGCAAATGCTTTTTCTGCAGCGCCACAATCTTGCGAAAATACTCAACCCCGAGCATCGTCGGCTCCCCGCCCTGCCACGCAAAGTGAACCTCGCCCATGCCGCTTTCCTGCGCAGCACCAATGGTCTGGACGATATAACGCTCCAGAATATCGTCAGACATCCGGAATTTTTTCTCCTCCGGATAGAGCTTTTCTTTTTCAAGGTAGTAACAGTATTTGCAATCAATGTTGCAGCGCGGCCCAATCGGCTTGGTCATAATACTAAATGGCAACGGCTGCATAAAAAACCCCTGTTTAACCCCGTCATATGTGCCTGAAATAGTCTCTGACTTAAAGCTTCTTTGATAGACCCACATCACAAAGCAAGATATCACTGGCGCCAAGAAGGGCCAAAGCCCTCGCAGTTGGTATCGAGTTGTGGAGTAAGAGTATGTCAGCCCAAGGCGCGCAAAAGAATGTTTTGCTCATCACGTTTGATGACGCTGTTGCCTTTTGGAAATACAAAACCGCCTTTGGCGAAGCCCTCCAAACGCCCAATCTAGACCGCATCTGCGCCGAATCCACCGCCTTTCAAGCGGCCTATTGTCAGGCCCCTGTCTGTAGCCCGTCGCGCGCCAGCTTCATGTCAGGCCAGTCGCCGCATCAGTCCGGCGTCACTGGCCCCTATAAGAACTACTTTGAGAAAATCTCCCCCAAGGCCATGTGGCCCTACAAGCTCAAAGGCGCGGGCTATTTCTGCTCTTCGGGCGGCAAGGTCATGCAAGGCTATAGCGCTCTGGCGGAGGACATCCACCAAACGCTTTTTTCGGACAAGCCCAAGAAATTCCGTGGCGACTGGCAGATCCCCGACGCCATCAGCATAGAGTTCGGCGGGCTGCGCGGCGGCAAAGCGGCCAGAGACGCCAAAGACGACCCGCGCTTTTACGATCACCAAGCCGCGAGTTCTGCCCGCTCGTTTTTTAAACATTACAACGAAGACGCCCCGTTTTATCGTGAAGTTGGGTTTTACGGCCCTCATGGTCCTTGGATCACACCGCGCCGCTTCAAAGAAATGTATGACGAGAAAAACATCAAAAAGCCAAAGGCTTGGCTGGATGGGTTTGACGAAAGCGCCTTCATGGAGCTTCACAACTCACAAAACCTCAACGCCGATAAGCTAACGCAATGGCGCAAAAGCGTGCGCAATTACTTCTCAGCGCTCACCCATACAGACTCCCAGCTTGGCCGCATCTGGGACGCGCTCAAAGCCTCCCGCTTCGCCGACAACACGCTTGTCATCATCGCCTCCGATCACGGGCTTCACCTTGGCGAGCGCAACCGCTTTCGCAAACACACGCTCTGGGAGCAGGTCGCCAATGTGCCCCTGATCATTCACGACCCCGACCAGCCCGTCGCCCAAGTGGTCAGTGACCCTGTGGCCCTGCTCGATATCGGCCCGACTGTGATGGACTATGCTGGCTTGCCCCCGCTGGAAGGGTGCGTCGGTCGCTCGCTGCGCCCGCAAGTGGACTGGGCGCGCGCGCCTGACCGCGCCGTGCCGACCTTCCTGCATCAGAGCGCCGCCGTGCGCAAAGGAAAATACCGCTTCATCCGCTATGGTGACGGCTCAACCCAGCTGTTTGATCTGTCAAAAGACTGGTGGCAAACCCGCGACCTTGGCCCCGATCACCCCGCCTATGCCCAGATGCAGGCCGCCCATGCCACCTGCTGTCTGGAATACGGCTTTGACGTCACAGCGCCTCCACCAGAGGCAAGCGGGCCGCAGAACATGGAAGACGACTAGGCTTCACGCAACGCCGCAATCATTTTGCTCGGGTCTGTTGCAATCAAAGCCAAAAGCCTCTGCGCGGGTCCGCCAGGCGTGCGCGCGCCACGCTCCCACGCGCTATAGCCGTAATCGCCCATCCCGAGAAGCGCAGCCATGTCCTCGGCACTCAGGCCAGCGGCGCGGCGCACAGCTTCGGGCTCCAGCGGCGTCTTTGTAAGTGCGGCTGTGCCTGTGAGGGGGGTTTTGTCCTGATGTGTCATTTTTTATCCTGCTCAAATTGGCCGTGTTCCGTTGCGGCGTTTTTGGCCCGTCTCAGAGGGCCTGAAAGCGCATGGGCGGAACTTCATTTGACAATAAAAGACAAAACACCAAGCACATAAGAACCTGTGGATAAGCCCACGGTTCCAAACAATTCAAAAGCTTACAGTGTGTGTTTCATGTGAATAGCCTAGCAGGCAAAGCCACAAAGCTCAACCAAGGCCATATGCCACCGTTGCGCAAATGCATCAGAGCAGCCCCCGCGCAGAGCCCTTGAACCCCTTCAAGGGCCTGCGCGAAACGTGGTTATTTATTGAACAAGAAGTGCAAAACGTCGCCGTCTTTGACGACATAAGCCTTGCCCTCGGCGCGCATCTTGCCGGCTTCTTTGGCGCCCTGCTCCCCGTCATTGGCCACAAAGTCATCATAGGCAATCGTCTCGGCGCGGATGAAGCCTTTTTCAAAATCGCCATGGATAACGCCCGCCGCCTGCGGCGCCCCTGTGCCTTCACGGATCGTCCAGGCGCGCGCTTCCTTGGGGCCGACTGTGAAGTAGGTCTCAAGGTGCAAAAGAGAGTAGCCTGCGCGGATCAAACGGTCGAGACCGGCCTCGGCAAGGCCCATTTCCTCAAGAAACATCTCGGCCTCGTCGTCTTCCAGCTTGCTGATCTCTTCTTCTATCTGCGCCGAAATCACAACGGTCCCCGCCCCCTGCGCGGCCGCCATAGCCGCGACCGCCTCGGAATGGGCATTGCCCGTGGCCGCGCTGCCCTCATCGACATTGCAGACGTATAGGATTTTCTTAGACGTCAGAAGCTGGAGGTTTTTCCAGGCCTTCGCGTCTTCCGCATCGACCTCGACAAGCCGCGCAGGCTTACCCTCTTCCAGCATAGCTTGCGCCGCAGCCAGCAAGCGGTCCTGCTGGGCGGCCTCTTTGTCATTGCCCTTGAGCTTGCGCACAAGACCCTGACGGCGCTTTTCAACACTCTCAAGATCAGCCAGCATAAGCTCCGTCTCAATAACTTCCGCGTCCTCAACAGGGTTCACACGCCCCTCAACATGGGTCACATCGCCGTCTTCAAAGCAGCGCAAGACGTGCGCAATCGCATCGGTTTCGCGGATGTTGGCCAAAAACTGGTTGCCAAGCCCTTCGCCCTTGCTCGCGCCCTTCACAAGGCCGGCAATGTCCACAAAGGTCATGCGCGCAGGGATAATCGACTTTGACCCAGCAATCTTTACCAGCGTATCAAGGCGTGCATCTGGCACATTGACCTCGCCCACATTCGGCTCGATCGTGCAAAACGGAAAGTTCGCCGCCTGCGCCGCCGCCGTTTTTGTCAGCGCATTAAACAAGGTTGACTTACCCACATTCGGCAAGCCCACAATTCCCATCTTAAAGCCCATGGCTTTTCTCCCGCATATGCTGTTACGCGCCTCATAAGCCCTCCCCCGCCCCGCTGCAACACTCTCGACGCACTCAAACCCGCAGAGTCTTTTTCTTTCCTGAAATATCCCGGGGGGTTGGGGGCAGAGCCCCCAACGGGTCCAATGGCGCGAAGCGCCATTGGACCCGTCTTCCTATTGATTTCCCCCTCACTTTTGGGGCACATCAGAGCCAACACATAAAGGAACACCCCATGAGCCGCATCGACGCCAAATTCGCCAGCCTCAAAACAGAGGGTAAAAAAGCCTTCGTCGCCTATATTATGGCGGGTGATCCAAACGAAGACACCTCGCTTGACGTCATGAAAGGCCTGCCCGCAGCGGGCGTTGATATCATAGAACTCGGTCTGCCCTTCACCGACCCGATGGCCGACGGCCCAACCATCCAGCTCGCAGGCCAGCGCGCGCTCGAGGCAGGCATGACGCTGAAAAAAACCCTCGCCATGGCGACAGAGTTCCGCAAGTCTGACGCCACAACCCCGATTGTCTTGATGGGCTATTACAACCCGATCTACTCCCACGGCGTCGAGACCTTCCTCAAAGACGCCAAGGCCGCAGGTATAGACGGGCTGATCGTGGTCGACCTTCCGCCAGAAGAAGACGTCGAGCTGTGCCTCCCCGCCCAAGCCGCAGGCCTGAACTTCATCCGCCTCGCCACCCCGACAACAGACGACGCCCGCCTGCCCAAGGTGCTTCAGAACACATCGGGTTTTGTCTACTATGTGTCCATCACAGGCATCACAGGCGCCGCCGAAGCACAGGCAGTAGATGTCGCGCCCGAAGTGGCGCGGATCAAATCCAAAACAGATCTGCCCATCATTGTTGGCTTCGGCATCAAAACACCGGCCCAATCAGAGGCCATCGCCAGCGTCGCCGACGGCGCCGTGGTCGGCTCGGCGATCGTGGATCGCATTGCCAAAGGCGATAGCGTTACGGATGTGCTTGGCTTTGTGAAGTCACTGGCCGACGGGGCACACCGCGCCTGAGGCGCAGGCAACGGGCGGCTAGGGCCGCGCCGGCTTGCGCGATAAAAAAGACCCGATCACACGCACAAGCTCTGCGCGCCCGACGGGCTTGGCGATGTGGGCGTCCAGACCTGCGTTCAAATAGTCGTTGACTTGATGGGACATGGCATTTGCCGTGAGCGCCACAATCGGAACCCGCGGCTCCGACCTTTCGCGCGCCTCTTCCCGAATGCGCAGGGCGGCAGCAATCCCGCCCATCACCGGCATATTAATATCCATCAAAATAAAGTCAGGCTGCACCTGCCGCCAGAGTTCGACAGCCTGCGCCCCGTCTTCCGCCTCCAAAACAGTGACCTTATATCGCTTGAGATATTGCGCCACGACCTTGCGATTGACGGCACTGTCATCAACCACAAGGATGGTCCAGCTTTGCGCCCGCAACAGAGCTTCAGCACCGACCAGATCGGCGCATTGCACCCGTGCTTCAGGCGGCTCTGCCCCCTTCAGACGCACCTGAAACTGGGCGACCGTCCCCTTGCCTTCCTCGCCATCAAGCGTAATGGCCCCGCCCATCAAGTGACAAATGCGTCGGGTGATCGTCAGCCCGAGCCCGCTGCCCCCAAAGCGGTGGGCCACTTTCGGGTCAGCTTGGGCAAAGGGTTTAAACAACCTGTCGCGCGCAAAATTACTCAGGCCCAGACCAGTGTCTTCAACCCGCACATCAAGGCAATACACCCCATGGGCCTCCTGCCTGACCCGCGCTTCCAGAAAGATGGTGCCATGGGCCGTAAACTTCAGGGCGTTTGACAACAGATTGGCAAACACCTGCCGCAGCCGGAATTCGTCGCCCAATAGCCAGCAATCACAGCTCTGATCAGCATCAAACATCAGCGTCAGCCCCTTGGACGCCGCGCTCAACCCGTAGTGTTGTTTCAGGCTTTTTAGGACATTGGGCAGATAAAAGGCCGCATAGCTCAGCTCAAGCTGGCCAGCCTCAACCTTGCTCAAATCCAGAATGTCGTTGACCACAGTGCGCAAGACGTAGCCCGCCTCTTTCATCACTTCGAGCAAATCGCGCTGTTCGCTGCTCAAGCGGGTGCTTTCAAGTGCACTCATCATCCCCAAAACACCATGCAACGGCGTGCGGATCTCATGACTCATCGAGGCCAGAAAGCTCGACTTCGCATCGTTGGCCGCCTCCGCCAAAACGCGGGCATAGGCGGCTTCCTCGACCTCGCGGGTGCGCTCCGCAATCCCCAGCTCAAGGTTTTTCGCTTGCTCGGTCAGGCGTTGGTTGGCCTCATAAAGCTCGCGGCTTTTGGCCTCCAGAAGGGTCTCCGCACTCAGCCGTGCGGCGCGCTCGCGCTCATAGCGGCTACGCGCGACAGGGCCATCAGGGGCGTTATGATGCCTGTCAGGCCGCACCGTCAGGCCGCGTCCAGACCAATCGAAAAGACCATATGCGCCCCGTCGTCCCCTGAACGCTGTTGCGGAGTGATGCGACCTGCGGTGCCATAATGCACCAAACAGGCTTCAATCAATCCAAGGCAAAAAAACTCTAAAGGCCGCGCCGATTTATAAATCATGGTCATCTCTGTTTCTGAAACCTGATATGTTTCAAACTTCGGAAGCTCGGCGTCGGGGTATAGCTTTCGCACCTCGACGTGCACTTCGCCCTCGATTGAAGCCAACATATCAAAAGCCGTCTTTTTGTCGGCAAAAAATTCCCCGTAATTTTCCAAAAAATGACTGAACATCCAATGCCCGAATGCCTTTTGCAGGTCTGGCTCGGGCATATCGAGCCGCTTGCTAAAGGCCTCCACAAGGCTGAACAACTCACCACAAGAGTAGCTGCCAATGCCACTATAAGCACCACCGCTCGCAAGCGTCAGCCCGTCAAGGACCTCATCCACAAGGGCTTCGCCCGCATGAGCTTCGGCCATACGCAACAATTCAACAAAAATTACACCCTTCATAAGACCTCCTTGACCACGCCTAACCCTAGGCTCGCAAAGTAAAAGCCGCCTTAAACAGATCTAAATTTGATTGCGGCACCCCTTGGTAATTGGTAACCATTTCATACCAATTTTATCAAAAAGGGGCCCATCATGCCCGTCATCACAAGCATTGACGACCTCAAACGCATCTACGAGCGGCGCACCCCCCGAATGTTTTACGACTATTGCGAAAGCGGCAGCTGGAGTGAGCAGACCTTTCGCGAAAACACCTCCGATTTTGACAAACTCTACCTGCGCCAGCGCGTGGCCATTGACATGGCAGGCCGCAACACCGCCACCCAAATGATCGGGCAAGACGTCTCCATGCCCGTCGCCCTCGCCCCCGTCGGCCTCACGGGGATGCAAAACGCAGACGGCGAAATCAAAGCCGCCCGCGCCGCCGAAAAATTCGGCGTGCCCTTTACCCTGTCGACCATGTCAATCTGCTCGATAGAAGACGTGGCCGAAAACACAGAAAAGCCCTTCTGGATGCAGGTTTACACCCTGACAGATGACGACTTCATGCAACGGCTCTTTGATCGCGCCAAAGCCGCCAAGTGCTCTGCCGCCGTGATCACTGTCGATTTGCAACTGCTCGGCCAGCGCCACAAAGACCTCAAGAACGGCCTCTCCGCCCCGCCCAAACTGACAGTAAAATCTGTCGCCAATATGATGACCAAAGTCCAATGGGGCCTTGGAATGCTCGGCACAAAACGGCGCTTTTTTGGCAATATTGTCGGCCATGCCAAAGGCGTCGAGGACGCCAGCTCGCTCACGACATGGACCTCCGAAGCCTTTGATCAATCGCTCGATTGGGACCGCATCCGCCAGTTCCGCAAGATGTGGGACGGCCCGCTCATTATCAAAGGCATCATGGACGCTCGCGACGCACGCGAAGCGCTCAACGTGGGGGCCGATGCGATCATTGTCTCCAACCACGGCGGCCGCCAGCTTGACGGCGCGCTGTCCTCGATCCGCGCGCTACCCGCCATTATGGACGCTGTCGGAGACAAAATCGAAGTGCATCTCGATAGCGGCATCCGCTCGGGACAAGACGTGCTGAAAGCACGCGCCTTGGGGGCCAAAGGCACTTATATCGGGCGCGCTTTTGTCTACGGCCTCGGCGCTCTGGGCGAAGCCGGCGTCACAAAAGCCCTTGAGATCATTCACAAGGAGCTTGATGTCTCTATGGCGCTCTGTGGCAAGACCGATATCAACGAGGTTGATCGCGATATCCTGATGATCCCGAAAGGCTTTGAGGGCGACTGGCAGGAATAAGGCCCGGGTTTCACGCGCTTCGCGCGCGACCCACTGGGGGCTTTGCCCCCAGACCCCCAGGATACTTGGGGCAAAAAGAAAGGGTATTTTCACATCCGTGATCTAAGCCTAATCTGGTCAGAATATTGTGAAGGGTCGGGTCACGCGTGCAAATCTTTTTCAAACAAAACCTTGCCATGCTGGCTGTGCCCAAAACAGGCACCACCGCGCTTGAGGCGGCCCTGCGGGGCAAGGCGGATATTATGTTCAAAGGCCGCCAGAAGCATATGTCTGCCGCCGCCTTTGACAAGCACTGTGCGCCGTTTTTGCTTCAGGCCTATCAGCTGACCCCCGAACGTATCGCCGTTATGCGCGACCCGCTGGACCATCTGCGCAGCTGGTATAAATACCGCACCCGTGAGGCCTTGCGCGGCAGCCCCAAATCTTCCGCAGGCCTGAGCTTTGAGGCCTATGTGCGCGATGCCCTTGCCGATCCGAGCTTGCCTCATGTCAACGTCGGCACGCAGTTTAAGTTTCTGACCCTCAAAGGCGGCACCCCGCCCCTGCACCATCTCTTTGCCTATGAGCATATGTCCGTGCTTCTCGACTTTCTGAAGGCGCGCTTCGGGCGTCCTGTTGTCCTAAAGGAGGCCAATGCCTCACCCGCGATCAACACCGAGATCAGCCCTGAAACCGAGGCCCGCTTTCGCGCCGCCCGCGCCGAGGATTATGCGCTCTACACCCGCGTTCTGGGCGCAGGCGGCCACTTACAGCTTGAATACAGCTAAAAACCTTGAAGGACGGGGCAAACCCCCTTGCCAATATGGGGGAAGTGGGCTATCGCCCAGCCTTCACGCGGGGATACAGCCTTGGAGGATCCCCGCCCTAACTTATGGAGTATTCAACATGGCTGGACAGATCCCAGATCTTCACGCCG